>Ga0224508_10000437_pt1 | contig 41487 bp, 30 predicted proteins | sample SF_Jan12_sed_USG_4_FD_170157 | JGI IMG/M metagenome (GOLD analysis project Ga0224508, IMG submission 170157) | Sediment microbial communities from San Francisco Bay, California, United States - SF_Jan12_sed_USGS_21 | ecosystem: Environmental > Aquatic > Marine > Sediment | place: USA... | reverse complement strand
CCGAACGGCGTCGCAGCGTCACCTTCAGAATAGCAGTTGACCGACACCGTGCCGGCCTGCAGCGCCCTTGCGTAGCGATGCGCTGACGTTACGTTCGAGGTGAACAACGAGGCTTGCAGCCCGTAGCAAGTGTCGTTCGCGACCGCGAGCGCGTGCGCATCGGACGTCACTTCGATAATGGCAAACACCGGGCCGAAGATCTCTTCCCTCGCGATCGTCATCGCGGGTGTTACATCCTCGAACAGGGTCGGCTCTATGAACAACCCTTTGCCGTCGATGAATGTACCGCCCTCGAGAACCGCAGCACCCTCCTCCTTGCCCTTGTCTATATAAGAGAGAATCTTGTCGTACTGCTCCTTACTGACGATCGCACCCAGGTGATTGGTCGGGTCGAGCGGGTCGCCGGTCTTCCACGATCGCATTTGCTCGCGGATCTTGCCGACCAACTCGTCGCGTACGTTCTTGTGCACGATGACACGCGAGTTGGCTGTGCAGTTCTGGCCCATATTCCAGAGTGCCGCATAGGTGATTTGTTTCGCTGCATGATCCAGGTTCGTCGCGTCGGACAGGACCACGGCCGGGTTCTTGCCGCCACATTCGAGCACGATGCGCTTCAGGTTGCTTTGCGCCGAGTACTCGAGGAAGCGTCGACCGATCTCGGTAGAACCGGTGAACGACACAACTTGCACGTCATCGTGTCGACCAAGAGGCTCGCCCACATCCGGCCCTTCGCCCGGCAGGATGTTCAGTACGCCGTCGGGCACGCCTGCCTCGCTGGCCAGTTCGGCGACGCGCAACGCGGTCATGCTCGTCTGCTCGGCAGGCTTCACGATCACAGAGTTGCCGGCCGACAACGCCGGGCCGATCTTCCACGCCAGCATCATGAGCGGGAAATTCCAGGGTAGTACGCATGCCACCACACCGGCCGGCTCGCGAATGACCAGGCCCAGCGCGTCGTCACCCGAGGGAGAAACCTGGTCATAGAGCTTGTCGGTGGCCTCTGCGTGCCAGTGCAGGCAATGGACCGTCTCAGGAACGTCAGTCAGGGCACACTCACGTATCGGTTTGCCCGACTCGAGACTCTCCATGACAGCGAGTTCGTGCCGGTGCCGCTTGATGAGCTTGCCAAGCTGGATCATGACCTGCTTACGCTCGCTCGGGTGAAGTCGCGACCAGTCACCCCGGTCGAAGGCCTCGCGCGCCTTCGTCACTGTGTAGTCAACGTCTTTCGAATCGCAGGCAGCGACCTTGCCGAGCACGTCGCCCGTTGCCGGGTTGATCGAGTCCATCGTCTTGCCGGACTTCGGCGGCATGAACTTGCCGTTGATATAAGCATTCACGGGCAGCGACAGGTCCGCTGCGATCGCCTTGTACTCTTCGTGTGTCAGGAGGTCAGACATGATTCTTCCTTTTCGTCCAGGATCGCACTAAGAGTTCGTTTGGCGGTGTGCACAATCTGGAACACTTCGCGTTGGAGTTCTTTCTTCATGGGCTGCATGGGCGGGCGAACCGGGCCGGCCGGGCGATCCATGAGTTCGCAGGCGTACTTGACGCTTTGCAGGAACTTACCGCCCTTCTCCAGGCAATTCATGATGGGCAGAAAGGCAGTCATTATTTTGCGGCCCGTTGCAAAGTCACCTTCGAGTACGCAGATTTCGTGGAAGCGCACGGCTTCATGCGGGAAGAAGTTGGCCACAACGGACACCCAGCTGCGCGCGCCCCACACGTAGAACTCGAGCACGAGATCCTCGGCGCCTGCGCTCAATTGCAGCTGCGGATACTCGCGGGCCAGCATATGGATGCGATCTACGTCACCCGCCGATTCCTTGATCGCAACGAAGTTGCTGCTCTGGGCGACACGATCAAGAAACTCCTCTTCCATACTGACACCGGTTCTGCCGGGGTAGTTATAGAGAATGATCGGCAGGTTCGCGATGCGATCGATCTTAAGACAGTGTGCGACCAGCTCTTTCTGGCTGGGCAGGGAGTACGGCGGCGCTGCTACCAGCAATGCGTCGACTCCGGCGTCACGAGCCGCGGCCGTATGTTCATAACAACGATCGACCAGGAGATCGTTGACGCCAGCGATGACCGGGATTCGCCCCGCAGCACATTTGACGGCGAAGTTCAGCTGCTCCACCCGTTCATCATCGTTCAGTGAGAAAAACTCCCCGGTCGAACCGCCGACGATCACACCGTGTGTGCCGTTCTCGACCTGCCAGTCGATCACCTCGCGGAAACCGTCCCAGTCGATTGAATAATCGTCCCTGAACGGCGTAACGATTGGCGTGTAAATGCCTTCGAGCTGCATTGAAACTTCCTGAGCTATCATCGAATGGCAGATAATATATCATATATTATCTGAACCAGTCGATGATAAGACAAAGCCGCGCGCTGCCGTCGGCGTCTTTGTTGATGAGTCAGATCTGTTGCGCGTGGGGTCTAGGAAGTGCGCTCTTCGACGACGCTTGATGTCGAGAAGCGGTAGCGCATATTGCGGTAGACACAAACGTCCGTAATATCGTCGGGCGTGCCGGCGGGCGCCGCACGGAAATTCGTCGAGAATCGATAGCTGCCTGTGACCGGCAGCACGCGGTGCCAGGTGTGGCCATGCAGCAGGACCAGGGTACCTGTCTTGGGCTTCAGAACGACCTGGTCCTCGAACTCGCCGACAGGATCTCCGGAGGGCAGAAGCCCGCGCTTGTGTGAGCCCGGGACGACGACGGTTTGCCCGCCAATTTCGTCGGTAATGTCACTCGTGTACACGAGTCGATTCAGGTTATGGCGACTCGCGTCATCGGGCGGGCAGTCCTGGTGCCATGCCTGCCCACTGGTACCCTGCTTCGAGAACATCACCATGCAGTATTGCGACCCCCAGCCTGGGCCGAGCACGGCGTCGCTCAATGTACTCAGGCGCTCGTCGTTCTCGATCGGGTCAAAGTCCTGCAAGCCCTCTTGCTGCGGAAACCAGGGAACCACTTCTGTTTTTGCCTTCTCGAGGAACTCGTCGTTGTGCCAAAAGTCGGGGTTGTTCCCGTAATAGCCACGGATAATCTCGTCCAGGTGACCCATCAGACCAGCGTCGAAGAAGTTCTCAATAACCAGGTAACCGTCACGGTCAAACTTGAGCTGCAGTTCTGCAATGTTCACGTCAGACTCCATCCCAGTCTCGCTAGCTGACCTTGCAATAGTGGTCAATGAAGCGCTGGTGTTCGGGTAACTGGCCCACAAGTTTGTAGGCTGACGTGTTGATATTGGTCAGGAAGTGCTCAAGCTCATCGTCGCTCATCATGTTTACGATCGGGTGATATTGCTCGGGCATCAGGCCTTGGCCGATCATGACCTGGATCCACGAATTCTCGCCAAACAGTTCGCCCGGCACTTTGAAGACACGTCCAGTCTGCTTGAAGAGTTCGATGCGATGCTTAAGCGAGTCCGGAATATCCATCGAACGGCACTCGCGCCAGAACGCCGAATCCGTACGGTCGGTGACGTGGTAGTGCAGGATGATGAAATCCCGAATGTGCTCGATTTCTTCCGACATCTGGTTGTTAAACTCGTCGATGTCGGGCTGGCGAATTCCCGCGTAGGGGAATATCTGCATGAGACGAATAATACTGCGCTGGATAAGGTGAATACTCGTTGACTCCAGCGGCTCGATAAAGCCCGAAGACAGTCCCATCGACACGCAGTTGAGGTGCCAGTGCTTGTGCCGTTGTCCGGTGTTGAACTTGAGCACGCGCGGATCCGTCAGCGGCTCGCCCTCAATGTTCTCATTGAGGATGCCGATGGCCTCATCGTCGGACCAGTGATCGCTACTGAAGACAAGACCATTCCCGACACGATGCTGCAAAGGAATGCGCCACTGCCAGCCGGCCTCTCGTGCAATAGAACGTGTGTAAGGAATGGGTGGACCCACTGCCTTGGTCTGGACTGCAACCGCGCTGTCGCAGGGTAGCCAGTGCTTCCAGTCGTGGTAGCCGACGCCCAGTGTTTTCGAGATGAGTACGCCGGCAAAACCCGTGCAGTCGATGAACAGATCACCTTCTATGCGTTGCCCGGATTCGAGCTCGAGCGCCGTGATGAAGCCGCTCTCGGAATCGGTATCGACGTGCTTGATCTTGCCTTCCTGGCGAACGACACCGTATTCCTCGGCAATCCCGCGCAGGAATTTGGCGTAGACCGACGCATCAATGTGATACGCGTAATTGATGCCATTCTTTGGCAGCACGGCAAAGCGATTGTGTTTCGCGGCCACCCATTCTGCGCAGTACTCGCCGTATTCCTTGCTGATCCCGCGCTGCAATCCCTTGAGCCAGAAATGCTGGAAACCCGCAGCCCAGCAGTCCTTGCCGGTAAAGCCAAAGGAGTGAATATAGTCCTTGTCGACATCGAGCCAGTTCTCGAACGAGATACCGAGCTTGAACGTGCCGCCGACCGCCGACACAAAGTCCTGTTCCTTGATCTTCAGCAACTCGTGCAAGGTCAGAAGCGTCGGAATGGTCGCTTCGCCAACACCGACAGTGCCGATCTGGTCGGACTCGATGAGCGTAATCTCCAGGTTCCTGCCGATTAGCTTGGAGAGCGACGCGGCCGCCATCCAGCCTGCAGTCCCCCCTCCGGCAATAACGACTTTCTCGATCTTGTTGTCCTGCAAAATGTCTACCTCTGTCTATGCAATTGGCGCGCTTATCCCAATCGCTTGATCACTTCGTCCAGGAGCGTCTGCGCGGACGCTTTGTCCAGAGGGGCCAGGCACCCTCTTCCGGGTTCGGGGATATGCTCGTAGACCTTCTCATCGGCCTCGAATACGTAGTAGTCGAACATCTTCTTCCAGGCCGCCCGCTGCCGTTCCGGCAAGTCCCTCATAGCGAGTATTCCGTGCAAAAGCGCTGTTCTGGGGCTGTCCGTGTTGACGGGCGAACTGATCCACCAGTAGTTGACCAGGATATTGAACGGCGAAAACGCCTCGACATGGTGCCACCACATACTGGGAAGGAAGATCGCGTCACCCGGCTCCATATCGCACACCAGGGCATGCTTCAGCGCCTCCTCGAAGCGTGGATGTTTGTCGAAATCGGGATTTGCAAAGTCCACGAGGCTGATCGCCTGGCCCGATGGCGTGCGGTCGACCGGGCCGATATACAGATTGTCTATCTGCTCGGGTGGAAACAGCGTAAAGCGACGCTCGCCCGCGACGACGCACGCAACATTATCGGGGTAATCGTAGTGCGCGGAGATGCGCGTCTTGTTGCCGATCCAGATACTGACGAGCCCGTCGGATGGCATCGCCAGGTCGTTTTCTTTGCGAAAACCGGGAAACCAGTGGTCTATGTTCGTGGACCCGACGTAGATCGACTGTCCATCGTTGCCCGGATTCTCGGCCAGCTTCACCATCACCTGCTGCAGGGGCGCTGTTCCGGCTTGAAAATTGAACCCGGTACAATCGTCGTTGTAAAAAAAGCGCCCCTTGTTTTCGTCACTGACGTAAACAGTGACGAGGTCGTTGGTCCAGAATTGCGACAGATACCTGGCAGCACCCGGTAGCGACTCGCTGCAAGCTTTGACCGCCGGCCAATCTGCGACCATGCCTTTAAGCAGTAGCGGTACGTCCGACTGCAGCACTTCGGAAGGGATGGCGTCCGGGCTGCTCCCCTCGACAAGCTCTACGGCCGCAATGTCGGACAATGCGTTCATTCCCTAGTCGCCCAATGCCTGGTTCTTCAGATGAATGAGCTGCTGAATATTGCTCATCGAGGACAGGACCATGAAGAGCGGCAACAGCATGTCGTTGCGATTGAGCAGGTGAAGGGTCTCGGCGCTGAGATCCGGAATCTTCTCTTCGTTGATCGTATAGAACCCAAGCAAGCTGTTGCGCGAGCCATCCTTCAACGTAATGTCGAGCGTTACGGACTCGAGCAAGTCATCAGCGAGCAGCGCATTGACGAACAACCGGTTCTGCTGGTGCCCTTTGTAAATCACTTCAAGCGTCGCCGCCTGGGACTCCAGGTACTCGGTCATTTCTCCCAACGGGCCGAACAACGCTTCTCCTTCTTCCTTGTTCACTCTCGGGCTGTCCAGATCCAGAGACAGGACTCGCGCTTCTTCGTCGCTGTCGCCAACACCCTGGGTTCCGATCAGGAACGGCTCCTTCCGGATCATCACCGGAATATAGTTGGCATCCCAGCCAGACTTATTCAGAAACAGGTTCTCGTCCTTCTCAAACCCGAACAGTGCGACGGGCATGAACTCGTCACCGCTCTTGCGAAACATGATCGGATAGCAGGCCTGAACATTCCGGAACTCAAAAGGAAACGTCATAGCGAGCTGAACGTTGTCACCGAGCTCCGCACTGTGCTGGGTGTTGATCCGCAGATCCGTGTGTTCTTCTTTGTTTACAAGGGCAAAATTAGGCACGTCATTTCCTGTTTCACGCCGCTTCGCTTTGCGATAACACGGCTTCGATGAGATCTCTGTTGGTGGGCAGCAATTCTAGCATTCGCCGCGTCTTGTCGAAGTTAGTCCGGGCAAGTTCCTCGGCTCTTTTTCGATCGAGTTCCGGGTTGATTCCCGGCAAATACTCGAAGGATGGCGTAAACCCCATTCCATACAGCACATACTGGTAACTGGCAGATGGGAACAGCTCATCAACGCGCGGCGCATCATCGTGCCAGGGCGGCTGTTGTTCCCACACTGCAAGTTTGTCGCGCAGGCCTTGTGGGCACGACCGCAGATCACGGCATGCCTCCCAATATTCGCTGTCCGTGCGCCGGCTCAGGACGTAATGCAGTTTCAGGAACTCGATCAGGCGCTCCCAGTGATACTGCATGCGGTCATTGAAGCGGCGCGCAACGACCTTCATGACCTCCCGATTTACCGGAAACTGCTGGCTGATCATGCCGGCCGCCTGCTCAATCAGCGCAAGTGCCGACGCCTCCAGCGGTTCAATAAAGCCGCCGGACAGTCCAACGGCAACACAGTTATTGACCCACAGGTCGCGGCGATAGCCGGGTTCGAACGGGATATGCCTGAAGGTCAGATCGTCGACTTCCACTGCGGGTGACGTATCCACCACGTAGTCTCGAACCGTTTCCAGGGCAGCATCCTGGCTCATGAACGCACTCGAATAGACATGGCCTATGCCGCGCCGATCCTGCAGCCCGATGTCCCAGATCCAGCCCGCCTCGGTTGCTGTCGACATCGTGGTGGACGCAATGGGCGCATGCGGTTCCGCGTATGGCACCTGGACAGCGATCGCGGCGTCGTTGAAGAGAATGTCTTTTGCTGACTTAAACTCGACACCGTAGTGCTCCCCGATCAGAAGCGCGCGTTGCCCGGTGCAATCGACAAACAGGTCACCGTCGATGCTCTCGCCGGTGTCCAGCACCAGCGAGCTGATATCGCCCTGCCCGTCGTCCTCAACCACCTGGACGTTCCCTGATACGTAATCAATTCCAAGTTCCTCGACGCCGTGACGATGCAGCAGCTTCGCGAACTTCCCGGCATCGAAGTGATAGCCGTAGTTAACAGCGAAAGCGTACTCGGGTGTTGATGCCTGCTTCGGCGCCAGCCCGGCCGCGGCGACCTGTGCCTGGGGAGTGACGAGATCTGCGAACGGCAGCTTGTCCCGGTTTTCCAGCCAGAACCTCGCGAGGTTCAGGTTTGAATATTCGGCCGGGAAGCTGAACGGGTGGTAATAGTGGTTGTCCGGGTCATTCTGCGCCCAGGCGACGAATCGTGTCCCCTGCTTGAAGCTCGCACCGCACTCGCGGATCAGGCTCGCTTCCGGCAGGCCGATCTTCTGCAGCGTCTGACGCATTGAAGGCCAGGTGCCCTCACCCACCCCGATAATCGGGATATCCGGCGACTCGACCAGCGTGATGTCCGGCCTGCGCCCGGCCGCACTTCGCTGTTCAGCGGCAACCAGGCAGGCTGTTATCCAGCCGGCGGTGCCACCACCAACGATAACGAGCTTTCTAATCGCCTTGTCCATGTCGATTTGCCTGGCGGGCCTGCGCCCGGGTCCTGCATCCAGTCGATTCTAACAGTGAAGCGGAAAAAAAAGGCTGCCTCTTGCGAGGCAGCCTCTTGTCCTGCTTGGAACGTCAACTTAGAACTTGTACCTGAATCCTACGTTGTAGCGGACACCCTGCTGCGTCGCAAACAATGTCTGCAACTCGGTCCGACCGTAGACATGACTTGTCTCGTCAGTCAGGTTGATGACGTCGAGGAAGATCTGCATGTTGTCGTTGATCCAGTAGTTCGCATTCATGTCGATCTGCTCGTAGTCATTCGTGTACGTCGGTGGCCCGACGCCGACGTTATCCTGGCCGGTACCGGCAAGGAAGTCGTCGCGCCAGTTATAGGCTACCCTGACACCCATGAAGTCGTTCTCATAGAACGCCACGAGGTTAGCGCTGTCGCTGAGACCCACCAGCGGGAACTGCTGATCGAGGCTCAGATCGTCATAGACCGCGTTGCCGTCAACGAGCGTGTAGTTCGCAATGACACCAAATCCGGAGTCCCCGAAGTTGTGCTGGACATTGAACTCCCAGCCATCGAGCTTGTTGGTCCGGTTGTTGACCGGAATCGACAGGCTGAACGGCGCCGCCGGATCGCGGCCGGCCACGCCGACAATCGAGTTGTTGGCCGCATCGACACCGGGCTCGCCATCGCGGTTCGCGAGGATCCAGGCCCAGAGGTCAGAAGCCGCGCTCGAGCCGGTTGCGGACCGCGCCTCGTCAGCCAGGGGCCCAAGGCCCGGATGCGGCAGTTCAAACGGCGTCTCAGTGACCGCCGCGGTACCGATGAAGTTCTTCACATCCTTCTCGAAGTAACCGACCGACGCGTAGCTGGCGTCCCCGTAATACCATTCAACAGCAAAATCGATATTGTCGGAGATGTACGGCAACAGGCCGGGGTTACCCCTGGCGCCGGTACCACCACCGATACGCACGGGCGAGTTCAGGGACAGGCCACCCTGGATCGAGATGTAATCCGGTCGCGCCATCGTACGGCTGTACGACCAGCGCACGACGATGTCTTCTGTGACGTCCATGCTGAAGTCGAGGTTTGGTAGCCAGTAGTTGTAACTGCCGGTAAACGTCGTGAAATCGGCCGCACCGCCGTCGCTGAGCAAGGCAATCTCGTTGCCCGCATTCCAGTTCAGGCCGGTATACACCGGAGAAAGTGCCGATGACGTGATGTCCGTCTTCTCGTAACGAATACCCGCTTGAACACCGAACGGCATGCCATTGAAGTCACCCGACATATTCGCCTGCAGGAAGGCCGCCGTCGTCTCTTCCGTGGTCTGACGGTCCGTCGTCCAGTTTTCTGACGCACACAAGGCCGTACCGCAAGGTCCCATATCGCCCGACGAACTCATGGACAGAGGCGCATCACCCGAGGCGATCAGCGATTCGAAGCGTTCGATGACGTCGACGAGATCCCAGGTAAAGAAGTCCGACTGCAGACGGGGATCGCCCGAGCCCGCAAACTCGCTGAATGCGCTACCGAGGTTGGCCGGTGTCATGAGGTCAGACAATGAACCGAGCGGCGTGTGTGCGAACCAGGCATCGCGCTGGATCACGGCGCTCAGCGCGCGGTTGTCGATTTCCGTCGTCTGGATACCGAAGTCGACACTCTCGACCCACTCGACGTCAGGCAGGTAATGCCCCGCGAGCTTCGCCTGTTCGATCGTCATTTTCTGTTTTTCGTTGGCGAACACACTGCCGGCGGCCGTCAACTGGTCCGTATCGAGCGGCGCCGAGAAACCCAGCTCCAGGACCGGCAGTTCATCGCCGAAGTAGGTGATCGTGCGATCACGAGTGTAAGTATTGACCGCCAGGTTCGACGAAATGCCGTATGGGCTGTTCGCCCGACTCTCTGCGCTCGAATCGTGGTAGTCAACTTCGAGCGTGAACTTGTCGCTGACGTCCCACATCAGGTTCAAACCGACGAGATTGTTCTCGTTGATGAAACCGTCGCGCCCGGCATTGGTGCCGAAGTCCTGGCTGGTCAGGCGCTCACCATATGCAAGCGGTGAGGCATTCGGACCGTCAGTCCAGACTGTGTCCTGCGCATCGAAGTTGTACCAGGCACCGAACGAGTTGTAGGTCCGCTCAATCTCCATTTCCGCGTAGGTGTAGTCGAGCGTTGCCGTCAGCGTATCGATCGGTGAGAACTGCAGCGTGAGCTGGCCGTTGGTCCGCGTGCGATCATAGGCGTTGAGTTCGTAACTGGTCGTCTGCGGCACCGAATAGAGGTCGCCGTCGTCCGGGCGATTAACCTGGTTCGCGTCGGCGGTAATGGGAACACCACCCCACTCCTGAGTGCCGACACCGCTACCCCAGCTGTTATTGACTGTGCCGGGGAACGTGCGCCAGCCGGAGACCTTCGCAACCGCAGCCCCACTCTCGCGCACCTGGTGTATGGCAGATACCGAAATGCCGAAGCGGTCATCCGCAAATTTCTGTGACCACAAGGCTGAAATCTCGGGCTGAAATTCTGCGCCGTCGATGCGGGAGTCGTCGTACATACCGCTGACAGCGACCGTTGCAGCAACATCCTGGCCTTCCAGCGGGCGGGTCGTCTTGATGTTGAGCGTCGCGCCGATGCCACCCGTCGGTACATCCGCCTGGCCGGTCTTGAAGACCTCAACCGCCGATACACCTTCGGAGGCGAGGTTGCCGAAGTCGAACGAGCGGCTCGTGCCGTTGCCGAAGCTGTTACCGACGCCACTGGTCGGCATCTGCCGGCCGTTGAGCAAAACCAGGTTGAACTGCGGGCCAAAGCCGCGAACTGTTACCCGCGAACCTTCGCCGCGTTCGCGGTCGATCGATACGCCCGTAATGCGCTGCAGCGATTCTGCAAGGTTGGTGTCCGGGAAGCTGCCGATATCCTCGGCGGTAATGGCATCGACGACACCATCTGCTTGTCGCTTGATGTCAGCGGATGCACGGAGGCTCCCGCGAATGCCGACTGTGATGATTTCCTCGATGGGTTCGTCGGCAGCTTGCGCTGAGGCGGTTATCGGCGCGGTTGTAGCGCCAATCGCCAGCGCGACCCCGACGGCCAATGGTGTGCGGTTAAAGGATCGGTTCTGCATGTGTTAGCCCCCCGGCTATATAGCTATTACTGAAACTGGTGCGCTGCTTGTTCACCCAGGTCCTTGCGGCGAAATTCCTTTTGACAGCGCTGTCAATATCGGTTTATAAATCAACTTGACAGCGCTGTCAAATAAATCATGTCAGCGAAGAACAGCCTCACAGTGTCGAAGGCTCAAGACATTGTAAACGATTTCATTTTTTTCCGATTCTTTTTGCGACCGAACTATGACCGACCCCATTACAGCTGACATCTCCCGCATCCGTGCCGCCTGGCAAGGGCTTGTTGCGGGTTGCATGCTCGGTAAGCCATTGGAAATATTGTCTTTTCAGGGCGGTCGCGATGGACTTGCCGGGTATCTTCAGGAGGCCCGAGCGATGCCTCTTCGTCACGACATTCCAGTCCTGGAAGGCACCGTCGTCGAACGGACAGGCAAGGGCCGCAGCATGACCATTCGACTATTGGCCTGCCTGATCGTGACGTGGGCATGCTCTGTCCAGGCGGATCACGTCGAGAATCGTACCGAATATGCAGCACCGTTCGCAGCCGTCGCGCCAACTGTAGACGGCATCGACGATGAGTTCGTGTGGTCGCAAGCGACATGGCATGCGATTGACAGTCTGTGGCTCGGCGACGATTTTTCGGGCGACGAATTCGCGGGTCGGTTCAAGGTGGCCTGGAATGAGGATTCTGTCTTTGTTCTTGTCGAAATTGTGGACGATGTGCTCTATGACGGACATCGCCCTCCCCTCGTCCAATACTGGGACGACGATTGCCTCGAGATATTTGTCGATGAGGACCATTCCGGTGGCGACCATCAGTACAACCACAACGCTTTCGCCTATCACGTCTCGCTCGACAACCAGGTGGTCGACATCGGCACGGACCAGGTGGCGCGCCTGTACAACCACCACGTCGAGAGCCGGTGGCAAGCAGTTGGCAACAAGCTCGTTTGGGAACTGGCGATCGATATTTACGCAGACGATTACGTGGACGACAGCAATTCCAACCAGCCAGTCGTCCTTGTGGCGGGTAAACGCCTGGGACTGATGCTCGCATGGTGCGACAACGATGGCAGTGTAATTCGCGAGAGGTTCATTGGCTCCGAAACGGTGCCGACGGGCCCCAAAGATCGGGGCTGGATAGACGCCGGGCTGTTCGGCACGCTCAACCTGAAAGGAAAAGAACAATGATGGACCAGGCAATGGACTTGGACAGCACGCAACAGCGTGAAGTAAGCGGCGACTTTCTGACCGTCGACGGCGAGCGTTGGTACGCGATCCGCAATATTGACCGTATGAAGCCGTTTTTTATCAGTGTCGTCTCGAACGCCGATCACTGGTTGTTTGTCTCATCGACAGGTGGTTTGACCGCAGGTCGGGTATCGCCAGGTACGGCCTTGTTCCCTTATGTAACCGTCGACAAGATTCACGACAGCGCGTCGCACACTGGGTGCCAGACCGTAATTCGGTGCTCAGGTGATAGCGGGACCCAAACCTGGGAGCCTTTCAACCCCCAGCAGCATGGCCGTTACGAAGTATCGAGAAACCTCTATAAGAATGTGCTTGGCAACAAGCTGTGCTTCGAGGAGTTGAACCACGATCTCAAGCTTGTGTTTCGATACACGTGGTCGACCAGTGATGAATACGGCTTTGTCCGCCATGCAGAACTCCTGAATAGCGGAGCGACGAAGTGCCACATCGACGTTCTCGACGGTTTTCGAAACCTGTTACCTGCCGGGACACCGCCACACACGCAGGCTAACGCGAGCAACCTGGTTGACGCCTACAAGTGGACTGAGCTTGACGTCTCTACGGGCCTTGCAATGTACGCGCTGTATTCCGGCATTTCCGATCGCGCTGAACCCTGCGAATCGTTGCGCGCCAATACAGTCTTCTCGCTGGGACTGGAGAAACCAACGATACTGTTGTCCGAAACACAGGTGGACCTGTTCCGTGACGGAGCGAAAGTCGCAGCTGAGTCGCGCAAGCGAGGACTACGCGGAGCCTACTACGTATCGGCGTCGTTTGACCTCCCTGCCAAAAAGGTCAAAGACTGGACCCTTGTGGCCGATATTGAGAGATCGCAAGCTGAAGTCATAGACCTGCAATACGCTATTTCGGACCGGTCAGAGCTTGCTCGTGAAATCCAGGAGTCCGTCGAACACGGATCCGGAGCACTGGCCGCAATCATCGCGTCTGCTGACGGACTGCAGTCGGTTGACGAGGAGATGGTCTCCGCCCATCACCAGGCAAACGTTCTGTTTAATCTGCTGCGCGGCGGAATTTTTGACGACCACTATCATGTTTCGGCTGCCGATCTGCGGCGAACAATCGAACATTTCAACAGTGATGTTTACGAGCGCGCCAGTGAGTTTTTGAACGCATTGCCGGAGTCGCTATCGCATAACGATCTGCTTGTAGCCGCACGGGACTCCGGCGACCAGCAGTTGGAGCGGCTGTGCCTGGAATATCTGCCGATCAGATTCGGCAGGCGCCACGGTGATCCGAGTCGGCCGTGGAATTACTTCAACATTCGACTCAAGGACGCCGATGGCAACCCGCTGCTCTCATACGAAGGCAACTGGCGGGACATTTTCCAGAACTGGGAGGCCCTGTTACTGAGTTACCCGGAGTTTATCGAAAGTGTGATCGCCAAATTCGTCAACGCATCGACGGCAGACGGGTACAACCCGTATCGGATAACGAAAGACGGTATCGACTGGGAGATCGAGGACGAGGCCGATCCGTGGAGTTACATAGGCTACTGGGGCGACCACCAGATCATCTACTTACAGAAGCTCCTCGAGCTATCCGTGCAATTCCATCCGGAACGGCTGGGGGATCTACTGCACAGGCCAGTGTTCAGTTACGCAGACGTGCCCTACAGAATACGTTCGTTTGAAGACACCTGGCGCAACCCAAAGGACACGGTTGTCTTTGACGGAGCGCTTGCAGCCAGAATAGAAAGCGACGAAAGGACGCTCGGCGCTGACGCAAAATTGCTCCGCGATCCGAGCGGAGGCGTCTGCAACGTCACGCTGCTCGAAAAACTCCTGGTGACGTTGCTCGCCAAACTCGGGAATACGGTTATTGGCGGAGGCGTCTGGTTAAACACACAAAGACCGGAGTGGAACGACGCCAACAATGCGCTGGTCGGCCAGGGTTTGTCCATGGTGACACTGTGTTACATGCGGCGCTTTATTTCTTTTCTGCAGGATCAGCTTGGCGCGGACACCACAGATGCGACCTTGTCCGCCGAGGTGGCTCGCTGGCTCCGCGAAATCGCGGACTGTCTCGCCGCGCAGAGAGCCCTGACTGCAACAGGCATCCCGTCACCCGAGGACCGATTCGCCGCAATAGAGGCGCTCGGGACGTCATCCTCTCGATATCGTGCCAGGCTCTACGAAAACGGGGTGGGGCCAGGCAGCGAACAGGTACCGATCGCCGATATTACGGCGATGCTGGACGATGCTCTGGCCATCGTCGAATGGAGCATTCGGGCAAATCGTCGTGACGACGGGCTTTACCACGCGTACAACCTGCTCGTAGCTGATGGCAAGCAACTCAGTATTGGCAACCTGTACCCAATGCTTGAAGGCCAGGTGGCTGCACTTAGCTCGGGAGCCCTCAAGCCCGGCGAAGTGTGCGCCGTCATCGAAGCGCTCTTTGACAGCGAGATTTTCAGGCCGGACCAACAGTCATTCATGCTGTATCCGGACCGGGCATTGCCGTCGTTCCTCGAAAAAAATGTCATCCAAGCGGCGCAAGCTGATGCGATACCGCTGCTCATGGCAATGCGGGCGAACGGTGATGAGCGCCTGGTCATTCGCGACCAGAACGGCAACATTCGTTTTCATGCCGACTTCATTAATGCTGAAGCGCTCGGCCAGCGACTCGATGCGCTGCGCAAGGAATATCCTGATGCAGTCGACGCGAGCCGCGATGCGCTGATGCGGCTCTACGAGCAGGTATTCGATCATCGCAGTTTTACCGGCCGGTCCGGCGGCATGTTTGGCTTCGAAGGCCTCGGATGCATCTACTGGCACATGGTTTCGAAGTTGCTTCTCGCTGTTCAGGAGAACTACTTTCACGCGGCGGCAATCGGTGCCGCCGACACAAAGAAACTTGGAGAACTTTACTTCCGTGTTCGCGAAGGTCTTGGCTTCAACAAGACGCCGGAGGAATACGGAGCGTTCCCTGCGGACCCATACTCGCACACGCCCGGGCACTCCGGCGCACGTCAGCCGGGGATGACGGGACAGGTCAAGGAAGAGGTGCTAGCGCGATTCGGTGAACTCGGTGTCCGGGTCATTGACGGGACTGTAACGTTCGATCCGTCCCTGTTGAGGCGCCGTGAATTCAGGAAGCAGGCACAGAGCTTTACCTTCCTTGGCGTCGACGGCACCTGGCAGACGATGGAGGTGCCCGTGGACGGGCTCGCGTTTACCTGGTGCCAGGTCCCTGTCCGCTACGTACTTGACGACGCGGCTGCACCGCAAATCGAGATCCTCGACCGCCATGGCGCCCCGCGACGCATCGATTCGCTGAATTTGCCTGCAGACGACCTGGACGCACTTACAGCCAGGACTGGCGACATACGTGAGATTACGGTCTCCCTTTCCCGGAATACGCTGTTCTCCGACTGATCAGGACTACATAAATGTCGAACGCTTACCAGCGACGCCTGTCATTGACGGGCGTCAAGACCGCTGAGCTGAACGAAAACCAACTACGCTCGCTCGTGAAGAACATCTTCGAGTCCGGTATTCACGGATTGTGTTTCAGCCCCTACATTGACGGGCAAGGCCCGGGAACCAGGATCGATGAGGCACAGGTTCGCGGCAGGCTCGCAACCGTAAAACCCTTCACTCGATGGGTGCGGACGTTTTCCTGTACACAGGGCCATGAGCTCATTCCCGGGATTGCGGCCGAGGCGGGACTCAAATCCATGGTTGGTATCTGGCTGGACGGCGATCTCGACAACAACGAGCAGGAGCTCGCGAATGCGGCCGAAATTGTGCGCTCAGGGCACGCCGGTATTCTCGCCGTTGGCAACGAGGTGCTGTTGCGCGGCGACCTCAGTGAGCAGCAACTGCTTGAGTACATCAATCGGGCAAAGGCGTTTTCGTCCGGCACACCCGTCGGCTATGTCGACGCCTACTTCGAATTCGAAAACCATCCGGCAATCACGGATGCCTGCGACGTACTGCTGGCTAATTGCTACCCGTTCTGGGAAGGATGCCCTGCCGAGTTCTCGATCCTGTACATGAAGGACATGTATCGCCGTGCACTGCGGGTTGCCGGCGGCAAGCCGGTCATCGTCAGCGAGACGGGCTGGCCGAATCGCGGCAGCGCGACCGACGGCGCTATCCCTGGCTTTGAGAATGCCATCAAGTATCTCGTCGATACCTATCGCTGGGCCGAGGAGGACGACGTCGATGTGTTCTATTTCTCAGCGTTCGATGAAGCCTGGAAAGTGGGTGCCGAAGGCGACGTCGGCGCGTACTGGGGACTCTGGGACAAGGATGGCCAGCCCAAGTACGGTGCGGATTGACAGCGCTGTCAGATAAGGCTGTAATAGGCGTCCCGCTGGCGACATATCATGACGCAGAATGACAAAGGCCACTATCGACGATGTAGCCGCGCTCGCCGGTGTTTCGATCAAGACCGTATCCCGGGTTGTCAACCAGGAACCCAATGTTCGTGACGCAACGCGCGAAAGAGTCGAAAAGGCGATTGCAGAGCTCAACTACCAGCCAAACCAGGCGGCGCGCACGCTGGCCAGTCACCAGTCTCGCCTGATCAGCCTCGTTTACGAAGATCCGACGCTTTACGTGACGCCCAGCTCCGGGTTCATCATTCGCATGCAGGAAGGTGCTTTGCAGGCCTGTCACAAAGCCGGATACGCACTGCTCATTCACCCGCTGCGCCACCAGGAAAAAAATGCCCGGAAGAACCTGACCCGCCACATCGAGATCGTTCGTCCCGACGGCGTCGTCCTCGCCGCCCCGTTATCGAACGTAGAAGCTCTGGCAAAAACAGTGGAAGCCACCGGCACACCGTTTGTCCGGATTTCGCCGGGCACATCGCGCTGCAAACAATTCTCGGTATCGACAAACGACCGGGAGGTCAGCGCGGAGATGACGCGCTATCTGGCGTCTCTGGGACACCGGCGAATTGCATTCATCGCCGGCGATCCTAGCCATAAGGCCGTCAGTCACAGGCTGCTGGGCTACAAGGACGGGCTCGCGGACAGCGGCTTGCCGTTTGACGAGGAACTTGTTGGCCAGGGCAACAATCTCATCGATTCGGGCGAGGTTGCCGCCGAGAAACTGCTCGCGCTGCCAAGACCGCCAACGGCGATTTTCGCGGCCAACGACGACATGGCGGCTGGTGTTGTCCGCGTAGCCGACAGGCTGGGCATCAAGGTTCCGGATCAGCTGTCGGTCGCGGGCTGCGACGATGTAGCTCTGGCACAGTTGATCTACCCCGCACTCACGACTATTAACCAGCCGCTGGCATCGATGGCGGGCGCAGCCGTCGAGTCGCTGATCGAGTCGATCCGCACCAAGGACGAATTAAGCGGAGAAGACATTCTGCCAGCCGAGATCCGCGTGCGGGACTCGACCGCACCACCGCCACCCACTGCTTAGATATCTCCCGAATACACGCGGATGTAATCCACTTCCATCGTGACCGGGAACACCGTGGAGGTGTCGGGCGCTCCTGGAAAATTGCCGCCAACGGCGACGTTGAGAAGAACGTAAAAAAATTGGTCGAATGGCGCCGGGAACGCGCCGCCAGTTGATGTCCAGCTATTCTGCATCGCGTAGAGAACGTCATCGACGTACCAGCGAATCTCGCCTGTATCCCACTCGATCGCATAGACATGAAACTCGTCGGTCGCACTGCTCGGCACCACGTACTGATTCCCCGAGAAAGTGTTATCGGGCCATTCGCCACCGTAGTGGAGGGTGCCGTGAATCTCGTTGCTGCCGTTCACGCTCAAGTTCACCGCCTCCACAATGTCGATCTCGCCCGACGCGGCCCAGGTCCCGTAGACGTCGTCTTGCGGGAGCAGCCAGAACGCTGGCCACAGGCCCTGCCCGCCTGGTAATCGGATGCGTGCCTCGATGCGCCCGTAGCGAAAAGCGAAACGATCCCGGGTATGGAGCCGCGCGGATGTGTAATCCCTGCCATTCGACGCTTCTTCACGCGCCGTTATCACCAACAGGCCGTTGTCGAGTTCGGCACTGTCGGGGAGGTACCACTGCAATTCATCGTTGCCCCACCCGTTGAGGCCGTATTGGCTGCCATCGCCACTTTCGAAGAACCACTTCCCGGAATCGAGCTGCGAACCATCAAATTCATCGGCCCAGACTACGGACATTCCGGCAGGGCGGATCGGATTATTGTCGGCGCGAGTCAGCGTCGGGTTATTTATGTTGACGTTGGTGACCGGAGGTGGCGTGACGACCGGGGGCGTCGCCACCGGATTGTCGCCCCCACTGCATCCGGCAGATGCCAGGACTGCGAACGCGCACAGCAGCGGAATTCTGTTACCGCCCAATCTCATTCTTCGGCGCCCGGTCCACGTAGAACAGGCCCCAGTGTTTTTCGGCACCGTCGGGTTCGCCCGGGTTGCCTTTCCAGGGCTCATCAAAGGCCTCGAAGAAGAACACCGTCACATTATTCTCCGTGGCCCATGATTTAAGCGCGTCATAGTAGCGGACCTGGTCCGCCACATTCGCACGATCGCCAAACTCGGTCGCAGTGGTTGCCCACCCTGCCTCGAGAATCGCGTAGGGCTTCTCCGGATATCGATCGCGAATCCGCATCAGGTTTTCGAGCGTATATGGCATAGCCTCGTCAATCGACTTGCCTTCCCATTGCGCATACGTATGCACGCCGATGAAGTCGACTGCCTCGACAAGCTCTGCACCATCCTCGGCCCACCAAACGTAGTTGTCTGCCACGGTGACAGGCTGTGAAATCGCCGCCTGCGTCTGACGCACATACGCTATAACTTTGTCGACCGGCACCATGTGATCGTTCCAGCTAACCAGCGCCTCGTTACCGACATTCACGGCCACGATAATGTCTGCGTACTCATTCGCCAGCTCGATGCCAGTGCGCACCTCGGCTTCATTGAGTCGCGTGTTCGCGGCGAGTTCCGCATCCGGGATCGGCTCGTGCAACCACGAACATCCTTCGTGATTGCTGAACTCAGCCCGTAGCCAGACGCCCAGCAGCACACGTATCGGTAATTCATGTTCGCGGATCAAGCGCAGCGTCGCCTGCGTGTTCTCGCCGACGTCGTACATGCGCAGCAATCTGAAGCCATTAGCCGCAAGCAGTTCGAGATCTTCGAGTATCTCCGTATCGCTCGGATTGACAGCACCATCACCGCGATCCGGGTGCTGGCCTTCGCGGTAACCCGAGTAGGCCAGCGCCATCACTTCACCGACGATGAGGTTCTCCGGGCGCTGCCACAAGCCGGCTTCGACGCGAAACGGAATATTTGCGTGTGCGGTATGATCATTGCCGTCCATGGCGTAGGCAAACAGGCGGTAATCGCCCGGGGCCGGGGCCGACAAGCGCGTGCTTGCGGCCGTGGCGTCAGCAAGCAGGCCATCGATGTTCCGTACTGCCTCCTCATGATCCCCGCCGATCGAGGTCGCATCACTCTCCGGCTTTACCTCCCACCGATACTGCATTGCATCTCGATCCGGATCTTCGGCGACAAACTCGACGTCATACTCCTTGCCGGCAACGAGCATGACGCTGTCCCGCGCGCTTCTGTCGTCAAGCTTGAGCGAGCGAACCTGTGGCGCCCGATTCGCTGGAGGATTACCCGTCCAGGCGGTGTGCAACACGTCAATCGCTTCGGTCGTCTGGCCATCCTCGGTGAGCAGGCCGAACCAGGTTGGTGTGCGTTCCTGTTTCTGGCCCCAAAGGAATGCATATGAACCAATCAACATGTCCTTGACGGCGCCGAGCTGCTCTTCGTAGCCACGGCGGAACACATCGGCCTTCTCGGAACTGGTCATCTCCAGCGGCGCACCCCAGGCCGTTTTCTCCATTTCCCAGAATCCGATCGCACCCCACTCCGTCACCATGAACGGCGCGTCGAACGCCATGGCGGCGACTTTCTCTGGCAGCGCGAACAAGCCACCGTAAAGCTGGAAGCTGAAGAAATCGAGGTCCGGAGCGCGCTCGCGAACGACGGCAATATCCTCTTCGTCGAAGCCCGACATCGTCGAGGTTGTCGGGTGATTCGGGTCGAGTTCGTGAATCATCTTCGAAATATCGTTCACTGCGTCGTACACGGCATGATTTTCTGCTTCGAGATCGAGTTCGTTGCCGATTATCCAGGTGAGCAGAGCCGGATGATCGCGATACTTGAGAACGTCCTCTCGAGCCATTTCGAACTGCGCTTTAACTGCATCCTGATCGTCGTAGTCGAAACCCTGGCGCTCAACGCCCAGCGACAGACACAGCGATACGGTCACTCCATTTCTATGCGCTGCATCAAGCAGTTCGCGGGTATCCCCGGTTTCCGGACGCGTTGTCCAGTTACGAATCGAGTTGCCGCCGTGCGCGGCGAAGCGTTCCAGGTCATCGATACCCATGCCGGCACCACGAACCTCGTACGGCTCGCCGCCACGCCATAGTTCGTAACCGGTATTGGTCTTGACGATCTCAACTTTCACAGGATGGCTCGGAATACGGTCTGTGCAGGCACTAAGGCAGACACTGGTTGCAAGCAACAGCACATAAACTACCCGGTTTCCATATCGAAAGCGCGCGGGCACGTCTGCTCAGTCCGTGCTGATTCGAAAGGTAGTGCGCAGGGACGCCTCTGAACTTCCGCCAACCCAGGCATGAAACTCACCGGGTTCGACCGTAAGCTCGTTCCTGCGGCCAAAGAACGCGAGGTCATCGGTATGCAGGCTGAATTCAACGAGTGTCGACTCGCCGGGCTTCAGACTGACGCGCTTGAATCCTTTTAGTTCACGGACCGGGCGCGTGACGCTGCCGACCAGATCGCGAATGTACAGCTGAGCGACTTCTGTTGCCTCGACGTCGCCGGTATTGGTGAGTTTCGCCGTTACGGTGATCTCATCACCTATTTGCAGCTCATCTGCGCTAGCCGCAATATCGCTGTACTCGAACGTCGTATACGACAACCCGAAACCGAATTCCCAAAGCGGCTTATAACCCGCGTCAAGGTGGAAAGCGGTCATTCCCAGCGAAGTCTGTGGAGCATGTGCGTCGATATCGTCGATGTGCACGATCGTCTCCGGGCTCGGTGGCTTGCCGCTGTTCTTTTGTGCGTAGTAGATCGGGACTTGTCCCACCATCTTCGGAAAGGTCACAGGCAATTTGCCGGATGGACTTTCATCGCCAAACAACAGGTCCGCAATTGCGGCACCTCCCATAGTGCCAGGATGCCAGGCGAATAGAATTGCATCGACGTCATTGACAATATTCACAAGCGTCAGTGGCCGGCCCGCCAGAATGACAGCAATAACCGGTTTGCCCGCTTTGCGCACTTCGCGAACGAGTTCAGCCTGGGCGCCGGGCAAGTTGATGTCGGCGCGTGAATGCGCTTCACCGGAAAGAATCGACTCTTCACCGAGGAACAACACTACAGCATCCGACCCACTGGCCGCTTCCAGTGCCTCGTCGAAGTGATCCGTGCTGCGGCTGCGACTTGTTTCCAATGCCTGGACGTAACGAGTCTCGACGCGGTCGCCGAGATAATTCCGCATTCCCGCGAGGCCGGTAACACTCAACGATGGGTCACCGTCGAAAATCCATGTACCAAGTTGCTCGTAGGGTGCATCCGCCAATGGTCCGATCACAGCAACTGAAGACAATCCGTCGGCGTCCAGTGGTAACGCTGCGTTCTCATTCTTCAGCATTACAACGCTTTGTCGTGCCGCCGTGCGGGCGACGTCGAGTGCGTTTGCGTTCGCCACCTCGGGAAACTCCGATGGATTGATGTACGGGTCCTCGAACAATCCCATCTCGAACTTGACACGCAGGATATTTGCGACAGCCGTATCGACAGCTTCTTCAGGAACGGATCCATCTTCGACCAGATCGACGAGATGGCTTATGTAGGCATCCCCGGCCATTTCCATGTCGAGTCCGGCAGTGACGGCAGCATACGCCGACTCCCGGTCGGTGGACGTCAAACCATGAATGGAAAGCTGCCGAATCGAATCCCAGTCGCTGACGACGAATCCCTCGTAACTCCACTCATCGCGGAGCACCTGGCGCATAAGAAACTCGTTGCCGGATGCCGGTATCCCGTTGAGGTCACCGAAAGACGCCATAAACGATCCTACGCCGGCATCGACGGCTTCCTTGAAGGGCCTTAGATGCACGTTTCGCAGCTCATTCTCAGGGATGTTCGTCGTCGCGTAGTCGCGGCCACTTTCCGACTCACCGTAGCCCGCAAAATGCTTCGCGCAAGCAAGAATCGACGTGGGATCGGAGAGATCGTCCCCCTGGAATCCGTCGATCATGGCCACACCTATCTTGCCGACAAGATAAGGATCCTCGCCCGGACTCTCCGCAATGCGACCCCAGCGCGGATCTCGTGTAACGTCGATCATGGGCGCGAAGGTCCAGTTCACTCCGTGCCTTGCCGCCTCGGTTGCTGCAACGCGCGCACCAGCCTCAACCACGTCGGGGTTCCACGTCGCCGCCTGCCCCAGCGGGATCGGCATGACGGTTGTGAAGCCGTGAATGACATCGCGGCCGACCAACAGCGGAATACCCAGGCGGCTTTCCTCCAGGGCAATCCGCTGCAGTTCGTTGACAGCCTCGACATCGATCGAATTGAGTATCGAACCTACCCGTCCCGCACGAACTTCGTCGCCGAGGCTCCTCACCGGTTCATCGCCCGCATTCGCCTGGCGCATCTGCCCGACTTTCTCTTGCAGCGTCATCCGCGACATCAGGTCGGAAACCTGTTGCTCCACCGATACGGAATCGCTTGCCGCTACGTTACTTGTTGCCATAAGTAGGACCAGTGTCAGCAAGTATGAAACGCTTGGCTGTCTCATAGTGCCAAAGCCTTCAAATACTCTGGAAAGGCGCAAATTAGCGAGAATTGACAGCGCTGTCAATTGTGTGAAACGATGCCCGGATAATGGAGCACTACGCGACAGCGCCGCAGGATCGAATTCCCTTCGCAAAGAAGGTGATCTACGGGTTCGGCGCATTCGTCAATAATTTGCTTGCCGATGCGATCGGCCGCATGGTCATTGTGCTCAATCTGGGTCTCGGCATGAACCCGGCGCTGGCCGGACTGGTCGCTGCCCTTCCCCGCCTTACCGACGCGCTGACTGACCCTGCGATGGGTTTCATCTCTGACAAGACACGATCGCGATGGGGCCGGCGCCGACCCTACATCTTCGTCGGGGCGATAGCGGTCGGCATCGCATTCGCGTTGTTGTGGCAGTTGCCAATCGGCAAAACCGAGATGTACTACTTCTGGTATTTTCTCGCCGGATCGTTTCTCTTCTATCTTGCCTACACGGTCTTTGTGACGCCCTGGATTGCCCTGGGCTACGAACTCACGCCTGACTACCACGAACGCACACGACTAATGGGCGTGCAGAACATTATCGGCACCAGCGCCTACATGATCACGCCCTACCTGCTGGCGATCATGACCAGCAAGCGGTATTTCGAAAACCAGGTCGACGGGGCTGCCGGACTCGCTATTATCATCGGCATCGTTGCAATCTCGCTGGGCGTGCTGCCGGCGATCTTTCTCCGGGAGCGATTTTCGGGAGAGGCCGGAGATTCCGGCATCACGTCGTTTGGCGACGGCATTAAGCAGTTCTTCAAGGGCTTCCTGGTAACTCTCAAGTTCACTCCGTTCCTGAAGCTTTGCGTTGCAACCTTCCTCGTCTTCAATGGCTTCATCCTGATTGCGGCCTTTCAGTCCTACGTCATTATCTACTTCGTATTCGTCGGCGACACCGATGCGGGTGCCGACTTCGTCGGTCACGCAGGCCTGTTTCAGACGATTTCCGGTCTGGGCGCCATCGCCGTTGTCACGTGGCTAGCCACGAAAATTGGCAAGCGACGCGCTTTTTTTGTGTCGACCGGCATTTCAATGGTCGGCTATGCGCTCAAGTGGTTTTGCTATACGCCGGACAATCCGTGGCTGGTCCTGCTACCGGCGCCGTTCCTCTCTTTTGGCCTCGCAGGTCTCTTCACGCTGATGTCTTCAATGGTGGCCGATGTCGTGGACTTCGACGAACTGCAGACTGGCGAACGACGCGAGGGTATGTACGGTTCGATCTTCTGGTGGGTGGTAAAACTCGGGCAATCAGTAGCTATTGCGGGCGGTGGCATTCTCCTGAACGTGACGGGTTTCGATGTTGCGCTGGGCGGCGACCAGACCGAAAGAGCACTGACACTGATGCGCCTGTGTGACGCATTTATCCCTGTCGCCGCTTCTGCGATCGCAATCTGGGCCGTCGCGAGCTACTCCATCACCGAAGAAAAGGCGCATGACATCCGCATGCAGCTGGAGGCTCGACGTGGCCAGTAATTCAGAACAACTCAGGTTCAGAGAGAAGCTAGGCTACGGCCTGGGCGACACCGCTTCCAACTTCTTCTTCGCCACGTTCAACATTTTTCTGCTTTACTACTACACCGATGTGTTCGGCATCTCAGCCGCTGCGGTCGGCACGATGTTCCTGGTCACGAAGATTATCGATGCGGTGAGTGATCCCATCATGGGTCTGATCGCCGATCGCACCAATTCACGCTGGGGCAAATTTCGGCCCTACCTGCTCTGGGTAGCCGTGCCATACGGCCTGTGCGGCTACGCGATGTTCGCGAATCCTGACCTCGGCGATACGGGCAAGCTTATCTATGCCTACGTGACCTACTCGGCCATGATGCTCGCTTATACGGCCATCAACGTGCCCTACTCCGCACTGATGGGCGTCATATCACCATCTTCAATAGAACGCACCAAGGTTGCGAGTTACCGCTTTTTTTGCGCGTTCATTGCAGGGTGGCTGGTTGGCACATTCGTAACCCCGTTGAAGAACATGCTCGGTGCCGGCGATGAAGCGCGTGGCTTTCAGCTTACGATGCTCATCTTCGCCGTAGGATCGGTCGCGCTGTTCTGGACAACGTTCGCTACGACCAAAGAAAGAGTGGTTCCTACAACTACCAGAACTGATATCCGCAAAGACCTGAAGGCATTGTTTCAGAACGGCCCCTGGATCGCGTTGTTTCTGACTGGCATCTTCACACTCATTAATATCGCCGTTCGCAATGGCTCGCTCCTTTATTACTTCAAGTATTACGTCGGCGACGATGGCTCCCGGCTCTTCCTCATCTTCGACAAGACGGCTGTGTTCCTGTCTCTGGGACTGCTGGCGATGGTGGTCGGCGTAATGACGACCCGGTTCCTGAGTGAACGCTTTGAGAAACGCAGCCTGATGATCGTCTTGTCGCTGCTGAACGCCCTCTCGATGGCGGTGTTCTACTTTATTCCGTCAAATCAGTATTGGCTCATGGTCCTGGTCAACTGCCTCGGCATGCTTGCGGCAGGCCCCACACCCGCATTGGTCTGGTCGATGTACGCCGACACAGCGGACTATGGTGAGTGGAAGACCGGCCGCCGCACGACCGCACTGGTCTTCTCAACAGTCCAGTTCGCTCACAAGATGGGCCTGGCCGTCGGTGCCGGACTCACCGGCATCATTCTGGGTTGGTTCGGATTCATCGCGAACGAGGCGCAGACAGAAGCGTCGCTGGATGGCATTCGCTTCATGTTCAGTGTCTTCCCGGCGACATTCGCCGTGCTCGGCATCATCGCGATCTTCTTCTATCGAATTGACTCGAGCACGATCAGGAAGATTGAGCTGGAACTGCTTGAGCGCCACGGCCACTAGTCAGCCGGAGCAACACTCAGCCGGAGCGGGACAATTCCAATGCGCAGTGTGCCGCGCCCAACAGGCCCGGTTCATCGTAGGTAATCAGCTTCGTAGGGATACGCTCCATCATTGAGCGATGGTGCCCCTTGCTTTCAAAAGCATTGCGAAAGCCGCTGATGTGGAGCATTTCGGGATAACGCTTCACGATACCGCCAGCCAGATACACGCCATCCTGCGCGCCGAGCACGAGCGCAATGTCGCCCGCCACCTGCCCGAGTATCTCGAAGAACAACTGCGTCGCGTCCGCTGCAACAGGGTCGGAGCCTTCTTCCGCCGCTCTGAATATCTCTGCAGCGGAAAGGTCGGCGCGCTTTTCACCGCGCAGGGCATGCAGGGCCCAGTAAATGTTCTCAATGCCACTGCCCGACAGCAGTCGTTCGACACAAACGCGCTCGAATTTATCGCGCAGAATCTCCAGAACTTCGATTTGCACCTTGGATTTGGGAGCGAAACCGATATGGCCTCCCTCGCCGACTACGGGAACATATTGCCCACCACGCTTGTACAGCCCACCAGTTCCGAGCCCGGTTCCTGGCCCAACAATCGCGACACTGAAATCGCCATCCGGCAGACTCTTTTGCGATACCTGCCCCACGGCTTCGAGAAGTGCTTCGTCTATGTTGGGAATCGACCACGCCGCGGCCTCAAAATCGTTAAGCAATTTGACTCGCTTGGCACCAAGATCTTGTCGAATCTCCGCCGCCGACAGGTTCCAGTGGTTGTTCGTGATCTTGATGGACCCAGCAATGACCGGGCCAGCGGCTGCAAGGCAAACGGTGTCAGGGCGTGATGCGGCGACTTCGTCCAGGTAATGATTCATGGCCATGACGGAAGACGCGAAGTCTGCACACTGCAATGTCAGCGGTTTCTCGAAGGCGACCCTGTCAGGGCTCGCCAGGGCAAATCTCGCGTTCGTGCCGCCAATGTCCCCGATCAGCAGTGTTTGCGAACTGGTCGCTGTCATCGATTGTTCCCTAAAAAAGGCTTGCCCCGGCTTCAGCCATGCCAGCGCGCTCACGGAATGCCCCGAACAACTCTCGACCCATTCCGTACTGCGGCGCGACTTCTACCCGGGGTTCACGATCGTCTATTCCTTCGGCTGTGACCGACAGCGTACCTTGGGCGGCGTCAATTTCAATCATATCGCCGTCGCGGACCCTGGCAATCAGTCCATCGCACACCGCCTCGGGTGTAACCTGGATCGCCGCGAGCACTTTGCCGGACGCCCCCGACATGCGGCCATCGGTCACCAGGGCGACCTTGTAGCCACGACTCTGGAGTACGCCGAGATATGGCGTGAGCTTGTGCAGCTCGGGCATGCCATTCGCGCGCGGGCCCTGGCACGTAAGCACCGCGACGAAGTCCTGTTCCAACTCACCGTTGTTAAACGCGTCCACGAAGTCCTGCTGTGTAAGAAACACCTTCGCCGGAGCTTCGATGGAATGATGCTCTGCATCCACAGCGGAAACTTTGACAATGGCCCTGCCCAGGTTGCCCGACACCAGGCGCATGCCACCTTCGCTGGAGAAGGCGTTCGCAACGGGCCGCACGACATTCTCATCCTGGGACTGGCGCGGAACGTTCTGCCACCCCAATGCTCCACCCTGCACGCTTGGTTCACGACAGAATTCGCGCAGCCCACTGCCGAGAATCGTATTGACTTCATCGTGTAACAGCCCGGCGCCGAGAAGCTCCGACATGACAAAGCCCAGGCCGCCAGCCGCATGAAAATGATTCACGTCGGCGGTGCCGTTCGGATATACGCGGCACAGCTGTGGCACGACCGCCGACAACTCCGAGAAGTCCTGCCAGTCGATCGTCATGCCGGCGGCTGCGGCGATCGCCACAAGATGGATCGTGTGGTTGGTTGAACCGCCCGTCGAGAGCAGGCCGACAATGGCGTTGACGATTGACCGCTCATCCACAACTTCGGCAAGCGGCCGATAGCTTTCGCCGAGACTCGTACCTTCGAGTACCGTGCCGACGGCCTCGCGCGTCAACAGGTCCCGCAGATCGGTGCCCGGATTTACAAACGAACCGCCCGGCAACTGCAGCCCCATGAACTCCATGAGCATCTGGTTGCTGTTGGCCGTGCCATAGAACGTACAGGTGCCTGCCGAGTGATAGGCGGCTGACTCCGCCTCGAGTAGCTCGTCACGACCAATCCGGCCGCTCGCGAACTCTTCCCGGATGCGAGCCTTCTCCTTGTTGCCGAGGCCCGAGACCATTGGTCCGGCCGGAACAAATACGACAGGCAAATGGCCAAAAGACAGTGCGCCGATGAGCAAACCCGGCACAATCTTGTCGCAGATCCCGAGACATAGCGCAGCATCAAACATGTTGTGCGATAACGCCACAGCCGTGGACAAAGCGATGACATCACGACTGAACAGCGACAGGTCCATGCCGTCCTGGCCCTGGGTGACGCCGTCGCACATCGCGGGAACACCGCCTGCGAACTGTGCTACGGCACCCTTGGCGGCCGCCGCTTCTTTAATAATGCCCGGATAAAGCTCGAAGGGCTGATGCGCGCTCAGCATGTCGTTGTACGCCGAGACAATGGCGATGTTGGGCACCACGTCGCCGGCCAGGGCGTGCTTGTCAGCCTTGCCGCACGCAGCGAAACCGTGCGCCAGGTTGCTGCACGACAGCGCCCCTCGGGCCGGCCCTTCACTCGCCGCACGGTGCATGCGCTCAAGGTAGGCCGCACGCGTTTCCCGGCTACGTTGCTGAATGCGTTCGGTTACTTTTTCAATCGTCGAGTGCATAGTCATCCATTTGAACCGTCAGGGTGCCCAGAAGACATCAACCGGTGTGCGCATCTGCCGCAGCAGGTGGGCGATCGGTAATTCACTGACTGGGTCGCTGGCTTGCTCCAGCACAGCACGTTTTTCGTGTCCGGATATCAGGAGCAGGATCTCATCACTGCGCAACAGCGCGGCCAGCGTCATACTGAGTCTGCGGTGCGGGCTGCTCGCTGTGTCGACAGGAACGTAGGTCTGCGCGGACTGCAGGTCGAGCGCAGACTGGAGGTTCACGTCATCGGGAAACAGCGAGGCAAAATGTCCGTCATTGCCCATTCCCAGCAGCACGCTCGTAAATGGCAACGGCAGGGCTTCGAACTCCGACCCGAGGCCAGCACATCTCTCGTCGAGCGACAGCTCTGCATCGAAGTACTGCGTGATCTGTGCGTACGCGGCGCGGGATCTTTCCAGCGCGTTGCGCAACATCGCCTCGTTGCTGTCGGGATGATCGGCCGGTACCCATCGCTCGTCACTGAGCTGGACGTGAACCCGGTGCCAATCGAGCTGTTTGTGGGCCATGTAGCTGAATACCGGCGCCGGAGTCGTCCCGCCACTTACAACAAGGGCCGCGTCGTCTCCCGTCTCCAGGCGGCGATGCAAGGCATTGACGATTCTCTTGCCTGCCGCAATTGCCGCGTCAGAGCGCGACTCGTACTCGTGAAAATTCAAACTCAGTCCTCCACCCAGGATCGCCCGTCGCGATCCAGTAATAGTGCGGCTGCCGACGGTCCCCAGGTTCCGGCGACGTACGACTCCACTTTCTGTTTCGATGTTTCCCAACTGTCTATCACTCCATCTACCCATTGCCAGGCGGCCTCGACCTCGTCACGGCGCATGAACAACGCCGGATTACCACGCAGGACTTCCATCAGGAGGCGCTCGTACGCATCCGGATAACGAACGCCGAAGGTCTCTGCAAAACTGAGGTCAAGCGCGACGGGGCGCAGGTCAAACCCGCCGGGGCCCGGCTCCTTGGCCATGATGGAAAGTTGCACGCCCTCATCGGGTTGCAGCCTGATCCGCAACAGGTTCCGCTGCACATTGAATTGCTGTTCCGGGAAGATCGAATGCGGTACATCCTGGAACTGCACGACAATTTCGGAATGCTTGGCCTTCAGGCGTTTGCCGGTACGTACGTAGAACGGCACGCCAGACCAGCGCCAGTTCTCGATCTCGATTTTGAGTGCCACGAACGTCTCTGTCGAACTCTCCGCACCGCCCAGTTCGTCGATATACCCGGCCACGGTTTCGCCCTTGATCGCACCACTCGTATAGCGCCCGCGCACGGTTCTCGTACTGACGTCGGCAGGCGATATGGGCTTGAGGGACCGCAGTACCTTGATCTTCTCATCACGCACTGCGTTGTGGTCGAGACTCGAGGGCGGCTCCATGGCAAACAGACACACGAGCTGCATGAGATGGTTCTGAACCATGTCGCGTAAAGCGCCGACCCGATCATAGAATTCGACCCTGCTGCCAACTCCGAGGTCCTCAGCAACGGTAATTTGCACATTATCTATGGTGCTGCGACGCCATAGCGGTTCGAACAACGAGTTGCCGAAACGCAAGGCCAGGAGATTCTGTACCGTCTCCTTGCCCAGGTAATGATCGATACGATAGATCTGGTGCTCGGCATAGCAGTCGCCGATGGCCTCGTTGATTTCGCGTGCCGACTCCAGGTCGCGCCCGAGCGGCTTCTCGAGAACGATACGACCCGACTCAGTAATCAAGTTGTTCTGCTTGAGCCCCTGGGCGATCGGACCGAACAGGCTCGGTGCCGTTGCCAGGTAGGCGACTCGAACGCGCTCACCGACACCGTTCAACAGGTCGACGAGCTGCCCCCACTGGCCGTGCTCGAACGCGTCGGCCTGGGCGTAATGAATGCGGGCCGCGAAGGCCTGCCAGGTCGCTTCCTCGAATTCGCCCTCGGCAAGATTGCTGCGCAGCGCTTCTTCAACGAGCGACAGGTACTCATCACGGTCGAGGGCGCCGCGGCTGGCGGCAATAATCCGGCTGTCCGGCGTGATCTGGTCGTCACGATCACGGTGATACAGCGCCGGCAGGAGCTTGCGCATCGCCAGGTCGCCTGTGCCACCAAAAATGACCAGGTCGAAAGTCTCTACGGGTACGAGTTGTGCCATGGGAATCTCGGGATTTTGTGTAAGTTTACTACATTTTTGCCAATTACCAGCAAATTATGTGGATTATTCGCTCATCTTTCTGTAATTTTATTACATGTTGTCCAGGATAAACAACGCCCTCCCCGACCTGAGCCGTTCCGAAAAGCGCGTCGCCGAGTGGGTCCTCGAGCACCCGAAAGAAGCGACCGATGCGACCCTGGCGCATATCGCCGGTGAGTGTCAGACCAGCGAACCCACGGTCCTGCGCTTCTGTCGGAGGCTGGGCCTCGGCGGTTTCCGGGAACTCGGCATTCGTCTCGCCGAGGCACTGGGCACACCCGGCAGCTACGTGCATCGAGACGTCAGTCCGGATGATTCGACGTCGGACGCGGTCATGAAAGTCATGGACGCGTCGATCCAGTCCCTGGCTGAAATGCGAGCCCAACTCTCATCAATGCCCATCGACGCAGCAGCGCGCGCAATGGCCTCGGCACGCCAGATTGCATTCGCCGGACTCGGTGCATCCGGGCATGTTGCGACAGACGCATGCCATAAGTTCTTTCGGCTTGGAATTCCCTGCTCGTCGATGACCGACACGCCCATGATTCTGCAATTCGCCGCCATCGCGGAAACGGACGACGTTCTCGTGCTGCTGTCCCACACGGGCCGCTGGCAGGAATTCGCGCGAGCCGCCGATATTGCGACGGGGCGAGGCGCTACCGTCATTGCGATCACAAACCCCGAATCCGCTCTCGCCGAGGCCGCATCCATCCTGTTTCCCTGCCGCGTCGTGGAAGACACCAACGTCTTCACCCCGATGAGCTCGAGGCTCGGGCAACTCGCACTTCTCGACGCTATTCTCGTCGCGCTCGCGCTCGCGCGTGGCAGTTCGGCGACCGAGCGCCTGAAGCTCAGTAAGGAAGCGTTGGCCTCGAGTCACTAGGGCCTGTTAACCCAACGAAAATAGTCCCTGCCGGGTCTGTTGCGCCGTATAATCCGGCCGTCATGGATTTCACGCTCTACTGGTTCATGTTCCCCGTGTCGATCGTCGTCGCTACCTGCGCGATGTTGAGTGGCATCGGAGGAGCCGCGTTATTTACGCCAATCTTCATCCTGGTATTTCCTCTTCTGGGCCCCGAGTACGTCCTCAACTCGACTATTGCAGCAATCAGCGCTGCGCTGATTACACAAACATTCGGATTCCTGTCGGGATTCGTCGGCTACTACCGCCGCAAGCTCATCGACTTCACGCTGGCCTGGCGAATCATGATTTGCGCCGTCCCCGTCGCCGTCATCGGAGCACTCGTGGCGAGCTTCGTGCACGACAGCGTGCTGCTCGCGAGCTACGCCCTGCTGGTCGCGGTGCTCGCCATCGTTATGTGGCGCAACCGCCCTCCGGCACACACGCATTCGGGGTCGCGCGATCACGTGACCAGGACTATCGTCGACTCGCACGGCCACGAATACACTTATCTCGTTCCCAGGCTGGGCATGAAGAGCTACGCCCTGACAGGACTGGGTGCCTTCCTTACCGGCATGGTGTCCGTTGGTATCGGCGAAGTGACGATATCGAAGCTGGCACGCAAAGGTGTACCGGTCGCCGTTGCGGCCGCAACCTCAGTGCTGGTCGTCATCGTGACTGTGGCATTTGCCTCAACAACGCTGGCGGCGCAGCTCATCAAGGCAGGAGGATGGACCGCCGTGCCCTGGAACCTGCTCGTTTATGACATACCCGGCGTCCTCATCGGGGGCCAGATCGGGCCACGGCTCCAGGGCAAGATCGCACCGCACATCATGCGCCGCGCGATAGCCATCCTATTTATTGTATTGGCAATCGCCATGATGACCGTGGCCGCCAGAAAACTCGGGATCTAGGAGAGATCATGCCCGCACTACTGCCCAATATTGACCCTGATGGCTTGCTCGAGTACTCCGTTGTGTACACGGATCGCTCTCTCAATCACATGTCCCAGTCCTTCCAGGGGGTGATGAATGACATCTCGTCGGCGTTGAAGAAGGTCTATTCCGCTGATGCCGTGGTCGTCGTGCCCGGCAGCGGCACCTTTGGCATGGAAGCCGTGGCAAGACAGTTCGCCACCGGCAAGAAATGTCTCGTCATTCGCAATGGCTTCTTCAGCTTCCGCTGGTCCCAGATTTTTGAAATGGGTGACATTCCGGCGTCCTCAACGGTATTAAAGGCACGTCCGCAGCACGATGGCCCGCAGGCACCGTTCATCCCGGCGCCGATCGACGAGGTCGTCGCTACGATCAAGGCGGAACGACCCGACATCGTATTCGCGCCCCACGTTGAAACCTCATCCGGCATGATCCTGCCCGACGACTACATTCGCGCCGTGGCCGATGCCGTCCACTCCGTCGGCGGCATCTTCGTCCTGGACTGCATCGCCTCTGGCACGGTCTGGGTGGATATGAAAGCCAGCGGTGTCGACGTGCTCGTCAGCGCGCCGCAAAAAGGCTGGAGCGCATCGCCCTGCTGTGGCCTCGTCATGTTAAGCGGCAAGGCACTCGACAAGATGCAAGGGACCACAAGCACGAGCTTTGCCTGTGATCTCGCCAAATGGCTGCAGATCATGCAGGCCTACGAGAACGGCGGCCACGCATACCACGCAACCATGCCGACAGATTCATTGACACGGTTCCGCGACACACTGCTCGAAACCGAGGCCTATGGCTTCTCGAAAGTGGCCGAGGATCAGGTGAAACTCGGAGGTAAGGTGCGCGCACTGCTGGCAAGCAGGGGAATCGCAAGTGTAGCGGCGGACGGCTTTGGTGCCCCGGGAGTCGTCGTTGCGTATACCGACGATGCCGGAATCCAGACCGGCAAGAAGTTTGCCGAGGTCGGATTGCAGATCGCGGCCGGTGTCCCCCTGATGTGCGACGAGCCGGAAGGCTTCCAGACATTCCGCCTGGGCCTGTTTGGCCTGGACAAGCTGCAGAATGTCGACCGTACCGTTGCCAGCCTCGAAGCCGCGCTCGATAAGGTCTATGGAGATTCCGCATGACTGCTCGACCGAACGCGGATCTGTTTGACGACCACGGTGACACCTCTCAAACCTGCTCCACGCAATTCACGGACTACGGCGCCATCCGCCAGTTTTCGGGGCCGATCCGTACCGTGCAATGCTTCCGGGACAATCAGCTTTTCAGGGCGTTGCTTGATGAGCCCGGGGACGGTGCAGTCGTGGTGGTGGACGGCGGCGGGACCCTGGAATCGGCATTGATGGGCGATATCATCGCCGCGAAGGGCTTGAAGAACGGCTGGGCCGGCGTCGTGATCCTCGGTGCCATTCGCGACTCCGTCGCAATCGGCAAAATGGACTTCGGCGTCAAGGCGCTGGGTGTCAATGCCGCGAAAAGCAGCAAGGACGGGGTTGGCGAACTCGATGCAGTCGTCGAGTTCGGTGGCGTGCGTTTCGAGCCAGGGCACTGGATCTACTGTGACGAGGATGGAATCCTCGTTGCACCGCGGGAATTGTTGTAGCACTCGTCTCTTTCGATTCAGAGATCCACAGTCTGTTCGAACGTGGCAATTCTGACCGGCGCATCGTACCTCTGCCGCAGGCGATCTCGCAGGACCGCCTGGGCTTTCGGCTCACCGTGCACCAGGTAGACCGGCGGCGCATCCTCGAAGCCGCCATACCACTCGAGCAACCCGGCCTGGTCCGCATGCGCCGACAGGCCACCGATCGTATGCAGATTCGCGCGGACCGCGTAGGAATCACCCCATAGACGAATCTCGCGCGCGCCATCGACCAGGCGTCGTCCCAGCGTGCCGTACGCCTGGAAGCCCACGATCACGATATGGCATTCCGGCCTCCAGACATTGTTCTTCAGGTGGTGAAGAATGCGCCCGCCCGTGCACATGCCACTGCCCGCTATGATGATCGCGCCGGAGGAAATTTCATTAATGGCCATCGACTCCTCAGGGGTGCGAGTGGCCTGGTAGTTCGGCAGGTCGGGCAAGCCCGATTGAGACCCGAAGAGTCGCGCACCATAAAGATCGCGATAACGCGCATACGCTGCGGTTGCCTCAATGCCCATCGGGCTGTCGAGAAAGATCTGCCAGTGACCGAGATTCCATGCGTCGTAGTTCTCGGCGAGAAGATAAAGCAGGTCCTGGGTCCGGCCTACGGTAAACGCGGGGATCAGGATATTTCCCTGGGCCGCCCGGGCTGTCTCGAAGACGTCGCCCAGTTCCTCCAGCGTCTCGGCGATTGGCCTGTGCTGGCGGTCACCGTAGGTGCTTTCCAGCAGCACGACATCGGCCGCACGCGGCCGCTCTGGCGGATCCATAACCGGTGCGTCCCGGTATCCGAGATCACCACTGAAGACCAGTGTCCTGGACTCACCGCCGTCGACGACCCGAATTTCGACGATACTGGATCCGAGGATGTGGCCGGCGTCGAGGAAGCGAAGCCAGATTCCGGGCAGTATTTCCGTTGGCTCGTCGTATTCGAGCGCCTCGAATTGCGACAGGCATTGCTCGGCGTCTTCGCGCGTGTACAGCGGCTTGACGAGGCCCTGACCGCGCTGTCGGCGCTTGCGGTTTTCCCACTCGGCGTCTTTCTCATTGAGGTAGCCAGAATCCGGCAACATGATGCCGCACAGCGCGCACGTCGCTTCCTGTGCATAGACAGTCCCCCGGTAACCACGCTTGGCGAGCAACGGGATACGACCTGAATGGTCGATGTGCGCGTGACTGAGGACGACCGCATCTACGTCGTCGACCGCCACCGGGAACGGGCGTTCGTTTCGCAATTCGTCTTCCCGACCGCCCTGCAGCAGCCCGCATTCAAGCATCAGCGTGTGCTGCCCTGCGCGCAGAATATAGAGAGAACCCGTGACCTCTTCGGCCGCCCCGAAAAACTGCAGCTGCAACTTCATCGGACCCTTCCCGTCTGTGTGCGACGTACCCTCATGTTACTGCTCGAATGGGCCCAACGGAAACCTTGTTAATACGTAGTTGTACTCGTTGCTCGGGCTTGAAGACGGGACCATATTGTTAGCCGGGCTGTTGGATACAGAAGGAGGCCACCTATGCCACCGAAAGCCGCAGCAGCAGGAAAGCAGTTCTGGATCGTCGTCGCTGACGTCTCTGCAGCCGTTATCTATACACGAGAGACGCGATATGGCCCGCTGACCCTGATGTCATCCCTCGACAACGCGGACGCGCGTAAGCACACCGGTGAACTCATCACGGATCGCGGCGGTCGTGCCTTCGACAGCATGGGTGCTGGCCGGCACACGATGACGAAAGAAAAAGGTACGCCGAAACGCCACTCGGCGGAGGTGTTCGCAAGAGAGATTGCGGATCTTGTTGCCAGAGCGCTGCATGATGGCAGCTGCAAAGGCTACGGCCTGATCGCGGCTCCGCGATTTCTCGGCATGTTGCGTGACGCGCTGGCGGTGGTCACGAACGAGGACCCATACGTGGCGATCGACAAGGACGTTGTGACGAAGGACGCAAAGTTCATCGCGGACCTGGCCGCTAATCAATAGCCAGGCGGTTTGCGAACTCGATGAAATAGTCGATGCTATCCGGGTTACCCATGGTGTCCCGGTTGATCACCTGGTCGGGAGACTGACCAAGCAACAGCTTGCGCACGGGAATCTCGAGCTTCTTGCCGGAGAACGTCCTCGGAACGTCTTCGATCTGGAAGACATCGTTCGGAATGTGGCGAGGCGAGAGATTCACTTTGACCGCATCCCTGATGCTCGCGATAAGTTCTTCAGACAAGTCAGTGCCCTCTCTCAAGACAACGAACAGCGGCATGTAGGATTCGCGACCGAGAAACTCAAGGTCCACGACGAGGCTGTCCATGACGTCGGGCAAGGCCTCCACCGCCGCGTACAATTCCGCTGTCCCCATGCGAATGCCGTGGCGATTGATCGTCGCATCGGAGCGGCCATAGATGGTCGAACCACCTTCCGCCGTGATCCTGATCCAGTCCCCGTGCCGCCAGACACCGGGCCAGACATCGAAGTAGCTGTCCTTGTAACGCTGGTTGTCGTCGTCGTTCCAGAAGAAGATCGGCATGGATGGCAACGGCTTCGTACACACGAGCTCGCCGACTTCGTCGATGACGGGCTCACCCGCATCATTGAATGCCTGGACCTCAGCGCCCAGGTAACGGCAGGACATCTCATTGAGCCTGACGGGCAGTGTCGGCACTCCGCCGATAAAAGCGGAACAGAAATCGGTACCTCCTGAAATCGGAGCGAGGTAGACATCGGCATCAACATGCTCATAGATCCATCGATACGACTCCGGCAATAACGGCGAGCCGGTCGAGCCGATGCTGCGCAGTGCGCTGAGATCGAAGTCGTCCCTTGGCGATATCTCAGCATTCCGGCAACTGTCATAGAATGCCGCGCCGGCGCCGAAACAGGTAACGCCACACTCACTGACGAACTGCCACAGCCGCTTGATGTCCGGGTATCCCGGGCTGCCGTCGTAGATGCAGATCGTCGTGCCGTTCAGTAGCCCGCTGATGTGGAAGTTCCACATCATCCAGGCCGTGCTCGAATACCAGAAGAAACGATCGTCACTGCCCAGGTCCACGTGCAGGTTCAGCGTCTTGACGTGTTCGACGACAATGCCACCCTGGCTGTGCACGATGGCCTTCGGCGTGCCTGTGGTGCCCGATGAGTACAAGATCCAGAGAGGATGATCGAACGGGACCGGTACGGGTTCGAGCTGATGTTCGCCAGCGGCGGCATCGGCCCAGGTGGCAGCTTCCAGAGTGACGTCGCGCAGCAATCCCTCCGCTTCGCCAATTCGATCCACGCAGATCAAGGCCTCGACGGTCGGGAGGTTTTCCAATAGCTCCCTCACCGTCCCGGTACGGTCGTAGATTTTGCCACCGTAGGTGTAGCCGTCCGTCGCAACCAATACCTTGGGTCGAATCTGCTGAAAACGATCCAGTACTCCCTGCGCGCCGAGGTCGGGGGCACAACACGACCAGATCGCGCCAATGCTGGCAGTCGCCTGAAACGCGATCACGGCTTCCGGCGTGTTGGGCAGGAAGGCGGCCACCCGGTCGCCCGGTTCCACTCCGAGCTTCTTCAGGTGATTGGCGAAAGCGGCAACGCGCGCTTCGAGCTCGGCCCAGCTGATTTCCTGCCGTGCCGTTGTCTCGCCCTGGAAAATGATCGCGGGCCGGTCGGCAGTGGCGTTGCCGAAAACCCGGGCCGTGTAGTTGACGCTGGCTCCTGGAAACCACTTCGCGCCCGGCATGGAGGCGTCCGCAAGAACCGTGTCCGCTGCGTTGCTGGGCCCTAGTGCGTAGTAGTCCCAGATTGCACGCCAGAACGCCTCGATCTCATCGACTGACCACTGCCACAGGGCATGGTAGTCCTCAAATTCGAGGTCGCGCGTTTCGGCAATCCATCGCTGAAAGCGCGTCACCTGCGCTTTGTCGATAGTCTCGGAATCCGGCGTCCAGAGTATTTCGTTGGTCATCGTGACAAGGATACTGCAGCAATCATGGATACTCTAACCCTGCTTAATATTCCTGCTACCATCGTTGACCAATCACCGCGAACACAAGTTGCGACAATTCAGAGGAGTGACCCGGAACCATGCCAGCTGATCTATTCAAGGTCATCGCGCGATTCGAGAATGCCGAAGGCCAGCCGTTCTTCGGCTCTGAGTACAAGGTGACATTGCTCGACAAGGACCGCCTGCTCGATGACAAACTGGGCTCCGTCTCGCTCAGCGACGACGGCACCGCTGAGTTTCTGTTTTCAGCCGCCGACATTCTCTCGATCGACTCGCTCGGTGAACGAACGCCTGACCTGTATTTCCTGATCACCGAACACGGCAATGAAGTGTTCCGATCGGAAGTCATTCCCGAGGTGGACTTTGATGTCACCAACCCAGTTACCGGGCGGCAGGACAGCGTGACGAGGAAGTTCGGTCCATACAAGGTGACCGGGTAGGCAACAGCGTCGTCCGTATCGTGAAAGGCAGCTCCGAACGCTCGGAGGAAGGCGACCATTAAACCTGCAGGCGCTATGAACGTACAAACACTCCGAAGCTGGGAGCACATCGACGAATTGGCCCAGGAGTGGAATTCGCTCCTCGAAAGATCCGCGGCGCCAAGCATTTTTCAAACGTGGGAGTGGATCAATGCGTGGCGATTGACTGGTGGAAAGGCCGCGGAGCCCTATGTAATTTGTGTGCGCGATTCCAATGGCTCGCTCGTAGGACTGGCACCGATGTACCTTGGCAGCATGCGTCTGCGCGGTTTGTTCGATTTTCGAGTGCTTCGTTTCCTGGCAGATACGGATTCCGGGGCGGAATACCCGGACTGGATCGTGGATACTCGATATGAGTCACAGGTCGCCGACCGGATTGCGCTTGAGCTGCGACAAAATTCTGGCGAGTGGAGCGCCATTTGGCTCCAGTGGGTCGCCACCTGGAGCGGCGCCGGTAAGCGGATCGTCGAGCCTGCAATCGGTAACGGGCTTTCGGTCCGCTCGCGCGAACGCTTGTTCAGCGTCATTCCGTTGCCTGACGAAATATCGGCATTCGATCAGAGGTTTTCATCCAAGTGGCGCCAGAAGATGCGTCGGACGGCCCGGCGCCTGAAGGCGGACGGTCTGACGTGTCTGGAGTGCACAGATGCGACTGAGCTCCCGGCCTTTCTCGATGCCTTGATGGATTTGCACCAGCAACGATGGATGTCAGTCGGGCGGGATGGCGTATTCGTCCGCAAACCGGCCGAAGCCGAATTCTATCGACGATTTGCGCCGATCGCGCTGGATAAGGGGTGGCTTGCCATCTACGCATTGATTCGTGACGGGGAGATCAAGTCCGTACAGTTTGGCTATCGATATGCTGGCGCCTTCCTGCAGATGCAGGAGGGTTACGATCCTGATGATCCGAGCGTCGGCGGCAATGGGTTGCGCCACCAGGTCATCGAAGACTGCATTCACAACGGAATTACTGAGTACGACTTTCTTGGTGGCACGAGCGAGCACAAGCGCCGCTGGCGTGCGGAAGTGCGAACCGGGCAGGATGTGTTTATCTTCAGTCGTTCGTGGAAAGCCCGAGTTCTGCACCTTGCAGGTGTGTGGCCTACCGGACGGTTCATCGAACAGGTCGGCCTATCGGTCGAATAGTGTGCGTTCGGCGGGTGATGTGTAGACCCAAAGGCTGACGTCAGCCAACCAGCGAAACGGCGCTTGCCATCCGAGCTTCGCGAAAAACGATGACAGGAACCTGCTGATGCGAATGGATGTACGTTCGCCAAACAACTTGCGGCCATTAAGCCTGAATGGCCCAAAGCCAATGCCGATGAAATCGCGGTATTCAAATCCGCAGTCGGCGAATTTTGCTCTAACCTCACGGTGGTCCATGAAGCGTCCGATTTTGTAGGGCTCTGGCTTCAGGCGACCAATCAGGGCCTTGATGACGGTTTTCGCCAGACGGACGGGGTCGGAAAGCACCGGATTGTGCTTGTTGCGAAAGCTGACGAGCGCAATGCCGCCCGGCTTTAAAAGTCGGCGGATTTCTTCAAGCACCTCGCCAAAGTTCTCGACATAGCTAATCACCCCCAGGCAAACGACTGCGTCGAACGAGCCGTCGTCGAAAGGCATCGCACGACAGTCACCTCGATACAGGCCTCCCTCGTCGAGTCCCATTGACCTCAGCCGGGTCTTTGCATGCCTGATCATGTCTTCGGCGTATTCAATGCCATAACAAGTGACGCCGTTTTTACGCAATTCGCTGACAACCGGGGCAGCCCCGCATCCGACATCGAGTACCGCTCCCCCCGAAGGCAGCCAGTCCAGAACGTAGCTTACCGTCGCATCGCGGCGCCGCCGAAAATTGGTTTCGTCCAGCCGTTCCGTTTCAGACGAATACATGTCAGTCCACTTCAGGGCCGAGTCGTCGTCGGAGAATCGCTTCGCGGCCGCGGCGGTGTGATCTGGTTGATTCATGCGCGTCAATGGGTTCCCGGTCCGCACACTACGAGGCGCGACCAGCCCCTAAGATATAACAAGACTGTCCACAATTCCGGTACTTGTCGCCCCTCCTGAAGAAACCTTGACGGAGTTCAACAGTAGCGGTGTGAACCACTTATCGGACCTCCATCTGCGGCTGGTGCTAGGCTACCTGGTGGCTCGTATTGTTTGCGGCCCAGACTTCGAAAAGAGAGCTTTTACGTTGACCGATCGGCGCATTCCCTGTGCGATCATGAGAGGCGGGACCAGCAAAGCGGTGGTCTTGGCGGCCGCCGATTTGCCGGACGATCCGCGACGGTCTGAGAACGTGATCCTGAGGGCTTTCGGCAGCCCGGACCCGAGACAGATTGATGGACTTGGCGGCGCTGACCCGCTCACCAGCAAGCTCGCGGTCGTTTCTCCCTCCAGGCGCGATGATGCCGACGTTGACTATTTATTCGCTCAGGTTGGCATTATGTCGCCAACGATCAATTGCAGA
>Ga0224508_10000436_pt1 | contig 41496 bp, 52 predicted proteins | sample SF_Jan12_sed_USG_4_FD_170157 | JGI IMG/M metagenome (GOLD analysis project Ga0224508, IMG submission 170157) | Sediment microbial communities from San Francisco Bay, California, United States - SF_Jan12_sed_USGS_21 | ecosystem: Environmental > Aquatic > Marine > Sediment | place: USA... | reverse complement strand
CATTTTGGTGTACGCATAACCATTGGTTTGATTTTTGTCATGCATTCTCTTGGAAAGTTTGATCCTGGGTTTGTAGGGTTTCTCACAAAGCAGGGATTGCCACCTGAGATGCAGATACCAATAGCCTTGGCAGAGTTTGTTCCAGGAATATTGTTGATCATAGGTGGATTGACCCGAATTTCAGCATCATTGCTGTCCATTGTAATGCTGGGGGCAATATTTGTGGTAAAGGGGGCCCAGAACCTTACAGGTCAGGGAGGAGTTGAACTGGATCTTTTATTGCTGGCATCGTTGCTTGTAATCATAGTTATTGGTCCGGGAAGGATTTCGGTTTCACATGTCTTAAAAAAAGTTCCACGAACCTTACAATGATTGAACATCAATTGGCATAGCACTATATGATTCTCCAAATTAAATTATGTAAACTATCAATCCATCATATGTCAACATAAAACATATCCCAATTGCTTAATCGATTACAGAAAAACTCTCTCTATGGAGTTACAATGCGGATGTACAATTCAGGATCATGATGGGACACTTGTCAAATCATGCATATCCCACAGGGAAGGATTCATTAAATAAAAAAATTCCACGTGGGTCTCATTTTTCACCCATTAACTATATCCCCGTGCACGTTGTGCTCCCACTCAAATTTGAACCAAGTATTTTATTTTAGAAAACTTTTTCAAGATGGAATACACTTACAACATATAGAAAAAATGATAATCACATCTAAACAGCAACAACAAAAAACAATAATCGGACAAAAAACCAACCGGTCCATCCTTTGCAAGTCACGGACACCATCCGGTCCACCTTTTCCAAGTAATGGATACCTGCTTTGCAAATGCAAGCCTTTGTGGGTCCACCATTTGCAAGGAATGGATACCTTTTCAGGTCCAGCATCTCCAAGTAATGGATACCTGTCTTCCCTTTTATGCAAATCATCATTATTTTGTAGGAGAATGACAAGTTGCAGATAGTTAATCAAACACATGACAAGCCAACCAAGAGCAGACACAAAAAATTGCTTGTTGATCCAGACGTCAAGAGATGGTACCAAAACATCGCAAGAGAAAGTACCATGACAGCTGACGTCAGACTGCGGGACTCGGTGTTTATTGTGAGAGGACAGATACAATACCCAAGGAACTTGCACAAATAGGAATTGATAGCGTCAAAAAAGTAGAGGATGCTCTATTGGATTATGAAAAAATAGATTTTACATGATGCCGATAATTTAGGTACTTGAATATTTTTCATATAATATACAATACTTAACTACAAGTCATACACTTATGATCTTGTGTTCAAAGAAAAAGTTTCTACGTTATTTGATACAGGGACTCATGATTAAATGTCTACAATGAAAAGGTTGGCAGTACTAGTAAAAAATGAAAAAGTGGATGCCGTTGTTGTGTCTTTAAGAGAAATGAATCTGGATGCAATAATATATGATGTAAAGAGTGCTGGAAAAGAAAAGGAAATGACACGAGTTCGTGGAGGAACAGGTACCATGCATTTTACGTATGTTCCACGAAAAATAATTGCCACAGTTGTCGAACCAAACAAAGTTCAAGACGTATCTGCGGCAATAAAGAAAGCCACGGGCGGTGAAAGCAAAGGCGTAATAATTGTCACGTCTGTAGATGATTTCATTCCATTCTAGTTTTTTCACATACATAGAAAATTATCTAATCTAATCACAATTTCGTAATCCCATGCAAGATTATGAAAAATTTTCCCGCAAATGCTCAATCAGACAATGTATGCACATTCTCTTCTGCTGTATCTCAAACCATGAGAAATTATGGATATATCTTGTCTTGCAATCAGTCAAGGTGTATCAGTCTAATCTAAGAGGATTTGAATCATCCAAGACTGCACTTGTCTCGATCAAGGTGAAATGTTATCTCGATCATTGAAAAACCTCCAAGTAGTTTATCAAGTTAATTCCTTCTACATTGACCGGCAGGTAGAAAGTTGTATCTAGAAAAATCTCATTATGTACAAAAAAGTTAGATATTGGAATTATTTTTGGCAATAATCTCCAAACAGTGGTAGCCAATGGCAGATAGAAAATAAATACATCTTTATCAATGAGTTTAGTTTTGAATTTTTTTATGGAAGGTTCTCTCTAGAATTTGTCCAAGACTAAAACAGTTTATGTCTTGACTACAAGTAATTTTTTCAAGATTCAGAATATCGGAGGGATTTGATGGTAACTTCCTGCAATGGGATTTGTAATAGATACAAAACAGTAAAACCAAACGGTACTGGAAGATACAATGCCGGACAAAAACGATGCAATCTTTATGATATATTTATGCAATGGGAAGGAATTTTTTGCCCTTGCTGCGGTCATAGATTACGATTAAAACCCAGAAATGGAAAATACAAAGAAAAGTATTATGAAGCCATTAGAAAAAATGAAGGGGTAATTGTAAGGAGATTGTAATGTGCAGAGGAATTTGTGGGCGATTCAAAGCTAAATGGTTTTTGCATACTGACAGATATGCTAACGGACAAAAACGATGCAATGAATGTGGGATTTTCATTTCTTGGGATGGTCGACATTGCCCCTGTTGCGGAATGATGCTAAGAACAAAACCGAGAAGCAAAGCTTACAAACAAAAATTCAATCTAAAATTTCAAAATAAATAAAAAATACGTATTAAAAGATGAATCATGGCAGTTCCATACAAATCTAGGTTTAAGTTTGATTCCACAATGACTGGAGTAGAGTAGTAACTGATCTCTTGAAAAGTTCCCCTCAACCAGAATTTGATATTAAAGAAAATCTTAATTCAAAATATTCAAAATAACATACTGTACGAAATGGAATTTTTAGTACGTTCTTGCACTCAAAGTCAAACAAGATATTCTTGGATTTAGATTTAATATAATATCAACGTGTAACTTGCAAAATTAACTTTCTTAGGTTTCCTTGTATGTGTTTTGTTGGGAAACATTACAAACAATGAATGATTAACGCAAATTCATTTCTTTGAATCCTCCATAACACAATTAAAATAGAAATTGCTGCTTCCCTTAGTATAGAATATGCCATCAAGTCAAGAAAAAGGAAATAGCTCAAACAGCATTATTGATATGCTTTTGAGTAAAACGGATAGCAAGACGGTGGATTCAGAGACACTGATAAGAAATGTCCAGAATCGTATACGTGATTCCATAAAAGAAGGCTACAAGTACTCGAGAATTGTTGATGCCTCAGAAGGTTTTCTCAGAAAGCATGTGTTTGAACAAGTTGAAATGGCTGTCATTTACGTTGATCTTGTCGGTTCAACCAAGCTGAGCCTTAGATTGCCACCTGAAAAACTCTCTGTGGTGATAAGCTCTTTTGTGCAGGAGATGTCCTATGTCATAAGTCAGTGTGAAGGATTCGTTCTAAAGTTTTCAGGCGATGCTGTAATAGGATATTTTATCGGAAAGGGAAGTTCGTTGCAAGCAGCTGATGATGCAGTAGGATGCGCTGAATCGATGCTGATGGTAGTAAGAAACGGAATAAACAAAATTCTAAGCAAAGAAGACGCTGAACTGCCTGAGCTTGAGATAAAAATTGGAATTGATTTTGGTGCAAACACCGTAGTTCAGTATGGTTCAGATGAAAAAAATTCCCTAGTTGATCTGATTGGTCCATCTATGAATATGGCAGCAAAGATTCAGGGACTAGCACAGCCAAACCAGATTGTAGTCGGAAAAGATGTGTTTGACAGATTGCATCCAAACGTACAGGAAGTGTTTGCAGACATTACAAAAAATGTGAAGGATTGGACATACACCTCAAGGAATTCGGATGCTGTATATCGTGTTTTTGCCGACAAATGATTGTATTGTGTCTCATCCAAGAAATTCTATTCTGTCAGATTGCAAAGCCATACAGATGTCCCAGGGAGTGATCACCTGGTCTCCATACATAACATAAGGATGCATCATAGCATACATGCTTTTTGAAATATCTGCCAGATTTACATCCTTGGAAATTTTCTTGATCTTTTCAAGTTTGAATGATTCCTCAAAGCTACGTTCCAAGAATTTTACGTTTCTAAAAAAATCATACTCTTGTACTATACTCTGGATTAATAGTCGATCACTTATGAAATAATCAGTGTCTTTTTGAAGCAATTTTCTTGTATTTTTTTCTAGCATCAAACTTATGATGTCCTTTATGGTACTGTTTTGTTCAAAGGTGACTATTTCTTTTTTAGGCAATTCAGATACAGTCAAATCAGTAACACAGTTAGCGCCAATTTCAAGTAACTTTCTTCCAGATATTGCAGAGTATCCACCCAAATCATTTGGGATGATGGAAAATGCACGTCTGGTCTTCTTCCATGTGGTGAGAAGTTCTCCCAGAGTTGTTTCACATGATAGAATTACCAAATTTTTATCAGTAATTTCCTCCACTGTTGTGTTATCAAAAAAGTTTGAAGAGGGATTTCTAAAAACATTCTCAATTATTTCTCTGCCGCCAATCACTCCAATTGGCTTTTCATTTTCTTCGGTCACCACAAGGGAATCGGTAAATGATTCCAAGTAGTGAATCAACATACTTGTCGCAACCCATACTTCGTTTTCTTTTCTTATACTAACTGCAGGAGTGGAATTAAAAGATAGTGGCAGTAGTTCTTTTATTGTCTTGTTAGTGATTGTCAAAAGTCTGTCATTTTTTTATAATTAGAATTGCTAATATGTTTAACACTTACACGTGGGTATGAAACATAACAAGATTATTGATAAATCAAAAACATTATTCATTCTTCTCTGCGTATATGTTTAGTTTTTCAAGCATCATCTGCTTTTTTGAATCCCTCAGAAAAGACCCTTCAAAGGAATTTTTTGCCAACGTGTAGATGTCTTTCTTTGTGAGATTTAATGCATCATACACGCTTTGGTAATTCTCATTGATGTAACCTCCAAAGTATGCAGGATCGTCTGAATTTACAGTCACTTTTAGGCCCTTTCTCAGCATCCGCTTTACTGGATTTTTCTCCATTTTTTTACTACCTTTAGATTATAGTTTGATAACGGGCAGGATGTCAGAGTGATTTTCATTTCTACCAACTCTTCGACTAATTTTTCATCATCCAAGCTATGATTTGGGTGGTCGATTTGAGAAATTTTGAGTAATTTGAAATATTTACGGACATCTTCTGCACTACCTTCCTCACCTGCATGTGCCACAGTCAACAATCCACTTTTTTTCGCATAATCAAAGACCTTCTTGAATTTTGACGGACTATATCCTATCTCTGCAGAGTCCAGTCCCACTGCAACAATTTTCTTGTGCTTTAATATCTCTTTCAAAATATTCATGGCCGAATCTGCACTCAAATCCCTCAGAAAGCATATTATCAGTTTTGATGAGATTCCCCACTTTTTTTCAGCATCCCTCATTGCACCAGATATTCCGTTTAGAACCGTAGTGTACTTGATTCCTCTATTTACATGGGTCTGAGGATCAAAGAACATTTCTGCATGCAACACATTTTGCTGATGAGCTTTTCTTAGATAGGCCATGGTCAAGTCATAAAAATCCCTTTTTTTGATCAAGACTTTGGATCTGACATTATAGATGTCCAAAAAATCCTGTAAATTATCAAATTTGTATAATGACTTTAATTCCTTGACAGATTTTTCTTTGAGTTTTATGTTGTTTCTCCTTGCAATTTTAAATAACATTTCAGGCTCTAGAGTGCCTTCAATATGCAAATGTAGTTCTGCCTTTGGAATATTTTGGATGAATTTCTTTATCGCAATATCATTGGGTTTGTCAGAATGTTTGAACACTGGCTAAAATCAGTGTTGTAAAATATAAAAACTCACAAATATTTTCAGGTTTGAACAATTATTATCCTAATTGTACCATGAAGATTGGATAATTTTTATCTCTAATTTTAATTTCCACGTGAGTATGAAAACAAATCAAAGAACAAAACTAAATTAACTGTAGAAAAATACAACATCTTATCTGTATTATAAATTTCAGAATGGAGAAAAGGTGAGTCAAATTAATTTCAATAATCGGAAGCGGTAAAGTAGGTTCGACAATTGGTTTTCTTGCTGCATCTCATAATATCGACGATGTGATTCTAATTAATGATTCCAGAAACAAGGCAGTGGGTGAGGAATTGGACATATCAAATGCAGTTCCTGAAGATTCCCAATTTTCTATAGTTGGAACTGATGATATCTCTAAAATTAAGGATTCCAAGGTTGTTGTAATTGCAGCAAGTACCGGTAAGCTCAAAACAAACAGAATGGATCTTCTAAAAGGTAACTTGCAAATATCAAGAGATTTTGCAAAAAATATTCAAAAATACGCGCAGGATGCAAAAATTCTGGTCATAACAAATCCAGTTGACACCATAACCTATTTTGTACAAAAAGAATCAGAATTGCCAAAAGAAAATGTAATTGGGTTGGGATCAAACCTTGATTCTAGCAGACTACGCTATCTTCTTGCAAAAGAACTCGATACCAAACAATCCAACATTCACGATTCTTTGGTTTTAGGAGAGCATGGAGATACCATGGTGCCCATACTTTCTAGAGCAAAATATGGACAAAAGTTAATTTCAGAATCATTAGATTCTATCCAGAAAGAAAGGATAGTAAATGACTTGAAACAATATTGGACAAAAATTGTTGCCATGAAAAATGTATCCTCAGTATTTGGAATATCAAAGATCGCATTTGATGTGATTGATTCTGTTTTGAAAGGAAATGAATTGTCTATGCCAGCTTCGGTTTTACTTGAAGGAGAATATGGAATATCTGATGTTTGTCTTGGAGTTCCATTGGTTATTAGAAAAAATGAAACAACAATTCAGGAGATTGAACTTGACAAATCAGAATACGATCTACTACAAAACTCTGCCAAATTTTTGAGAAAGCAAATCATGAATTGTTAATTTTAATTATTTAAAATCAAGATCTGCATCCTAATTCCTTTTGAATCAAACTAGGCTATTCGATACTTCCACGTGGGTCTTAAGTTATGCCCATGTTAGTAGATGAATCCCATCCGGTTCACCTAACTCAAACTCTTTGTCTGTGTCACATTAGAAAATAAGGTACAACTAAGAAGTCAGGTTTATTTTATGTACAAATTCTTGAAGATTTTTAATATGTGTTCCTTCCCAATAGATTTGTTCACATTTGTCACATTTCCAAAATTTGTCATTAAATTCTAAAACCCTTTGTGGAATTTTATTTCCAATTTTCAATTTACTGATTTGAGATGTTGTAGAATTACATTTGGTACATCTTGCGGTATCTCCCGAAATTACATCTAATTGTAAATGCGTAGTTTCAAGAATTTCTAAAAATTGCTCAATTTCATTTTCCTTCTCAACATATATTGATAAAACCTCATTCTTTTTTGCTCTATCAATCAGATGACGGTCTCTAGAAATTATTATTCTATTTTCATTTTTGGCTTTTTCAATTAATTTGGAATCATCAATATCCGAGAAATACTCAGAATCAAGTCCAAACAATCGTAATTTTTTGACAATATTTCCAAGCATCCCATCAACTAAAAATAACATTGTTTATGAGATGAAAGATGTACAATTATTATTTTCTTTTGTTCACCTCCTGGAAATTTGAAAATCCTAACTAATTTTCAAACCACTGAAGATAAAATTTTATCAAAATATGTATAGTATATCCAGATTGGAACTTTTTTAGATACAGATCACTACCTTACTCTGGTTGATGTGGAGAGTTACACCAAAGTCTAATAATTTTTAATCTGCGGTGACCCACTCTGATATGCATCAACAATATCTCGCACAGTCACCACTCCAGTGATTTTCTCATTATCAGTCAATGCAAGTCTTTTGATATGATGCAATGCCATGATGCTTGCCGCCTCATTTGCAAGAATTCCATCTTTTGCAGTAATTAATGGAAATGAAGAATAAAGTTCTATAGATTCACCTAGCTGAACTTTATTGTTTAGTACATCAAAAACAAGATCTCGTTCAGTAAACATACCATGTCCTGGATCTTTTCCATCCACAATCACAGAGCCAATTCTCTTTTCATACATTACCTTGCAAACATCAAGAATTGATTCATCATATGCCATATGACATACATTTTTACTTACAACCTCGTCTAATGTAGGTGCAACGTATGTCTTTCTAAATGCGCGTAAAAGATCACTTGGAGTAATTATCCCAACTAGTTTATCAGAGTCTGTAAAAACTAGCAACCGTGCTTTCTGTGATATTATTAATTCAGACGCTCTTTGAACAGATGTGTCTGGAGTAATCTTTAGAAAAGGAGTCAGAATCATTTTAGATAGCTCAATATCAGGAAAGATATATTTTTCAACAATTTGCTTTAGAACGTCACGTTCAGTAAGAATTCCGAGTGGTTCACCATCATCTGCGCTTACAATTAGATTACCGATACCCCTTCTTGCCATAAATCCTACAGCATCACGAAGTGAAACGGCATCTAAAACAGAAATTGGAAAGGCAGTAAGATAATTTCCAACATATAATGTATCAAGTTCAAGTACCATTTATACAAAAAATATATCTATGTTATTTGATTGTACAAATTGATTGTCAGATTTGATTTTTGAGTAACTCCAACATTCTCATAATTGATATTTTATATTGTATTGATATAACAAAAAAACTATAATCTTTTGATGAAACGCAAAAGACAGTCAAAAGTTCTAGTAGATATTCCCGTAGAGTTAAAATCAATCATTAAGCAGCCGATCTCAATCCCACCCAATACTAGCATACTAGATGCAAGAGATATCTTGATTCGACATCGAATTGGGAGGCTGATAATTGAGTTTAATAAAAAACCTGTAGGGATTGTGACTGAGAAAGATATCGCAAAAAGTGTTTCAGTTTTTAGTGGAAAACCAATTGCAAAAATCCTTGTTCGGGATATAATGTCCAAAGATCTAGTCACAGTGCAACCTGATGATTCAATTTACGATTGTGCAAAATTGATGAAAGAGCATGGGATTAGTTCAGTTATCATAAATAATTCTAAAGGCAAATTAGTTGGAATTGTAACAAAAACGGACCTCGTTTCAACTTTTCTAATGATAAGTACTGCATCATTGCCCATATCAAAAATCATGACAAAAAAAGTAATCACTGTATCGCCTAATGACTCTATTTTTGAAGTTGAGAGTATTTTGCTAAATAACAAAATACGTAGAGTAGTCGTATTAAAGAATAAAACCCCTGTGGGAATTATTACTTATAGAGACTTTGTTCCTGCAAAGACTTTTGATTTGTACAAACAGTTTACTGATCCTGAGGAAAGAACTGAGATATCCTGGAATCCTCAACTCAACGAATTTAATGTAAATAATCTAAGTTACTTGCTTACATTTTTGGCAAAAGATATCATGACAAAAGAACCCTTTTCTGTTTCTCCAAGTGATGTTGTGTATGGGGCTGCAATTTTGATGATAAGGCATGGGATTAGCGGTCTTCCTGTGGTACAAGACAAAAAATTGGTTGGAATAGTAACGAAATCAGATATTGTAAACATTATAGCATTTAAAGGAAAAATCTAAAATTATTGAAATTGGCAACTTGCTCTACTAGTCCGGTTGGATCCGTACAAATGGCCCAAAAATAGTCCATGTTTACAGTACAACCCCATCCAGTCATCCATCTAGAGTCATTTTTCTAGTTCCAAAACCAAGATAGATACTATATTGTGAATAGAAATGGACAACGCAGATAATCGTAAAAATAGAATTATTTTGAAGATGCCAAAGCTTTGACGATGTCTGTTTTGCTAATAATTCCAGCAATTGATTCATTTCCATCTAATACTATCAAACCACTGACATTATTTTCTAAAATCAGCTTACAGGCATCTGATAAACTCTGATTGAATTTGATTGTGATTAGTCCTTTAGTCATAACATCTCTTGCTAATGAAATATTTCCAAACCCTTCCTCTGAAAGAAATCCTTTTCGAATTTGATCTAAAGTGGCATATTCTAAATCTTCTTCAACATCACCCAACTCGATAGAAATTCTAAATAGATTCCTAAATGAAATTACACCCACAGGATTTTCATTTTGATTCTTCACAATTACTCTCGATATTTTTTTTTCTAACATCTTTCTTACAACCTTAAACAAGGGTGCCGCAGTGTGTGTATTGATATAATCATGCGTCATATAGTCTACAATTTTGTTTTCATCTGAAATATTATTCAAATAATATTTTACAAGATCAGTTTTAGTAAAAATACCCTTTAGTTCTACATCAGAGCCTATAGTAAGAGAACTAACTCCATTCTCAATCATAGTTTTTGCAGATTTTTCTGGAGATTGTGATTCATCCACAAATAAAATAGGTTTCATGATTTTTGTAATAGAAATATCATCTAATCCTTGTCTAGTTGTCTCAGAAAATAAGAATAAACCGACATCTTTTTCTGTAATAATACCTATGGATTTTCCATCCTCCACAACAATTAATCTACTAAGATTATATTCCAATAATTTTTTGATTACTTCTGAAATACTAGATCTTTTTAAAATTGAAATCGGTTTTTTTGAAATATTTAAAAGCGACATTTTTTTAATCTGATAAATTTTCTATAAAAACAACGGACATGATTTTCATCATTGGCATAGTGTTTTTGTTCAGTATCACAAAGTATGAATCTATAGAGGTTTGAGCCATTTTTGGATTTTTGATATTAAATAATTAGTTCATCGCCAAAATCAAACTGGGATGAATTGTAAAGACAGGTTAGCACACATGATAATTAAAAAATATTCAAATAAAGTGTTCTTTTTTTTATGTGTAGAGGAGATTGTTTGAAAATCATAATAAAAGATGAGGAACTAATTAGATTATACTATCACACTAGAGAAAGTATCTGTCCTACCAAAAAATAAATTAGTTAGAACGTTTAATGAGGATGGTTCCTTACTTGAAAAATTCAACCTCATTAACAAAGAAGTTGGATTTAGTGAAGATTTTGACAATAATCAGAATGAGATCATAGCAACTTTGCATGTTAGAAAATAATTATTATAATGCAGAAAAAGATCGTACAAAATTTCAAAAATTAGAGCATACTACCACATCCAAAATCGGACATGATCTGTCTAATGATTACGAAATAGATTATGATGATTTCATCACCCAAATAACAGAACGGAAAATAACAGAGAGGGTTCAATTTTGAATTATCTTTTCAAATTATTCTCGTCACTCAACCTGACTATGAGACTATTTTATCTCAAAAAATTCCAATAAAATATAGAATTGTTATTGACTTGACGTCATCAGTTCATGAAAGAAACAACTCATTTAGAATTTCTCCATATTACCAGTAGAATCACAAATGAACGAAACTACACAAACTCAAATCAACTTGGGTGATTACAACAAACCACAAGAACAAACCAAAGCCATAGGGATTGGAAAGATTTCAGGTAAAATCATCAACATCAAGGACTTTCGAATTAACAGAGGTAAGCCGTCACCATACACTCCAAAGGTGGCAATTGGAAAAGACGGAATGACAGACTATAATGTCATAGACACTGTAGAGATATTTGATGTGAATAACCAACAGGTGCGTTCTTTTTTTGTAACACCTGCAATAGTCAAGCAGATTCAAAGAGTTCCAAACTATCAATCAGAATTGGCTGCAGGGAATGTATTTGGACCATGTAAAGTAGGCCAAAAGAAATCTGCAAAAACTAATGCAAACTATTGGTGTCTTCTTTTCCCCGGAGAGGAAGGCTACTAGTCTTTTTTATAATAATAAGATTTGAAAACACATCAACCTAACTAATAGAGGAAAACATGAATCACAGTTTCCACTATCCAAAGATAAAATAAATTATCAAGACTTTACAAATTCTAAAACCACTTTATCTAGCATAAATTTCAAAAATTCAGATAGTGGTTTTTTCATCGAATATTTTTCATTCCATTCTAGTACAAGTTCGTCATAAAACTTCCATTCATCTTCATCTTTTTTGAGATGAGTTGACATCATAGCCTCAAATTCTTTCGTATCCCACTCAACAGGGCACATTTTACTACCCATCTGAATTAATTTTCCATTTTTCATTTGAAATGGATATGATTTACAGACGCTTGGTTTAAAGTCATTTACGGTACATCGAAAGATGTCTTTAGATTCTTCAAGAAACATACATCCGCCATCTTTTTGTTTTAAAGCAAGATCTAGTAAACCTTCTTTTACATTTATTCCAAGTTCATAATCCTTTGCACCATAAATATCAAGAAAACTCTCAGGGGCCAATCCCAATCCAATTGAGAGTCGGTAAATGTCATGAGCATTAACAAATATCACATACTCTTTGCAGCAGTTTGTATGACATGAAGTACAAGGAAATTCCCCAATTTCAGAGACACCAGGATCATTTGGGATTACTTTTAACTTCATAAATCATTTACCAAACTTTAGATATTTAGTTACAATGAAATACAAAAAAGAGGCATTACGACATCGATTCCATCCAATATTCTAAAAACATTACAGTTCTAGATGAAGTTAATCCATTGTCCTAAGTTGTTTTTCAGTGTCCCGAATAAAATCCTCATATTTCATAATCTGAGTTGTCATTCGAAATGCATTCATTTGGTCTTCATTGTTTTTTGAGCCTAAAAACGACTTTCTTAATTCCATTAATTTTTGCTGTTCTTCAGTCACTTTAAGAATATCATTTCTAAGATCATCTCTTGTAGCCACACATAACATACGGAAATTTTAGATTTAAGAATTTTGCATGGATCCAAATAAAATTACGAGAAATAAAGAAAATCATTCAAAAAGTTAACTTTTTTGTATTTAGTGTAAAATGTGGATATGAAGAAATTACGAACTAAATTTCATGAGCAATATAGACAACTCAAAATACAAACATTGTTAGATTTCCAACAGATTTTACTTTTACATGAACCATGAAACCAAGATTAATAAAAATACCACATGGTTTGAACCGTAGTAATGTGTAGTATTCAAAATATTTCAGGTGAATTTTAAAATAAAAGATTCCCAAAAACCTGTGCAAGAATTGCAATGATTCCAATTATTAGAAGTTTAATCCCCAATTTCATGAATATTATTACTAGTTATTTTGATTAATGTATTGTGTTTCTACATTACTTGTATCTTACAGGCAAATTTACCCCTAAATGCTATGAATAAAATACTAGTGATAAAGGGTGAAGATATGAATTGTCATAAAATAAGTGAAGCCCATGTTTGGAGACATTCCAAGAGTACCAAAATGCGTAGATGTGTAAAGTGCAAATCCAGAATTGCAATCACTGAAAAAGAATTCAATCTCAAGTGGGGCGCGAAGAAAAACATTGCCAATTAGAACATAGCATATTTTTCAATTATTCCATAATACAGAAATTGGTATCATGATCATAACTTGTTCCAGCACATCTTAAGAAAAAATATCCAAATCGACTAAATTTCAAAGCAGTATAAAATAATAGTAATTATTAAAATCTAGAAAGCAAATAGAGATTGTGAACATACACCAGACTAAATTAAAGGTTGAATCATCCAAAGAAATTCTATTACAAACAATTCTAAAAAATAGAGAAAATTTAGATACAAATTTGATTACGTATGCCATCAAAGATTTTGTTAAAAATCATGAAATATACAGTAATGAGAAAAAAAGATTGTTAGATGTCATCTCGGAGACTAGAAAGTAACATTGTGAATAAAGATTAAGATTTTAGACCAATATTAAAAAAAAGTAACATATCGAACATAGATTCTAAAGTATATTCTCATTGAATTTACTACCTTCAAACAGCAATTAATTAAGCAATAGACCTTATGATCATAGATTCACAAATATGATGTGAATTAGAAAAAAGAATCATAATTAAATCATTGAAACGAATTAGTAACAAATTTTTTAAATGACTTTGAAAAACAAGGAATGAAATGAATGGAAAATCAAGCGGGTTGTTGATTGTGTCAATTATGACAATATTTGGAATTATGACGATTCCAGGAGATGCTTCTGCAGAATCCAACCAAGTTTCCGTCACACCAATTAATGAAGAAATTAGTTTAGAAAAAACAATAACCACAATGAGTGTTCCTCAAGAAAACAAACTTCCATGGGGTACAGTTAGAGGAGATGCGTCAGATTATGTTGAAAGATACCCAGTAATAATTCAGTTTTATAAAGGAGGAGATCCCGTACATTTTGCACAAGTTGATGTAAAAGGAGACGGATCATATGAATACAAATTTAGAGTTAGAAATCTTGATTTAAACACAGGAGAATTTGTAAATATATTTCAAGGAGATTATACAGTAAAAATCTTCAAGGTAATTCCAAATACTAATGATTTAGCATAATCAATAAGGCACCCCAGATTCTCTCTGTTTTGCCAATGCTGACACATACCATTCAAACTCATCTAGGAATTTTGAGAATCGTCTCTCATAATTTTTGTCAAGTAATTTTCCATCAGCATCAAATGTTTCATGAACCTTAGAGATTGGAAATTGTGATGGAATTGCAGGTGCACCCATCTCTGCCAATATTTGACGAAGGTGATTTCCTGCAACAACTCCACCAAAAGGCCCCACAGAATAAGATATGATGGCCGATGGTTTGAAAAAATATTCTTCCAAGAAATAATCCAACGTATTTTTTAATGCTGAAGAAATGCTGTGATTGTATTCTGGAGTTATTGGGACATACCCATCTGCCTCTTTAATTATTTTTTGTAGTTTTTGTAATTTTTCAGAGGGGGATTCCATTTCTTTGTACATTTTATCTAATAACGGTAAATCTAATTCCATAGGATCAACAAGTGAGATTTGATGGCCCTTATCCTCAAGTTTTGAAACAACCCATTTTGCCACTTTGAGTCCATGTCTTTCAGATCTTACAGAGCCAACAATTACTGCAATTTTTGCCATCAAAAATACATAATTAAACTAGGTAAAAGATTTTCACCAAATTCAAAATTATGAGACTATTTCAGAGAATTCATATACCGAATATCTAAACGAAGAGATAGAGAATGAGTAAAAATTTTTGGCACGACATAGAGTCAGGCAATGACATTCCAGAAATTATCAATGTCATCATAGAAATTCCAAAAGGTTCTATGAACAAATACGAATATGATAAAAAGCACAACATGATAAAACTCGATAGAGTATTATTCTCACCATTTCACTATCCAGGAGACTATGGTCTTGTACCCCAAACATTATCAGAAGATGGGGATCCACTTGATGCATTAGTTGTGGTTACAAATCCCACATACCCAGGAATATTAATTGAAGCAAGACCTATAGGATTACTCCAAATGAAGGATGATGGGGAATCAGACGATAAAATAATCTGTGTTGCAACAAATGATCCCAGATATTTACATACTGTAGATATTGCAGATATGGAAGATCATCATCGTTCAGAAATTGCCCACTTTTTCCAAGTTTACAAAGAGTTGGAAGGGAAAAAAGTAGAGATATTAGGTTGGAAAACAGCCAAAGAAGCCAAAGATGTGATAATTGAATCCATAAAAAGATACAAAAATACTTTAAAAAAATTCTGACATGCCAAAAGAATGCGAACATTTTCTTCAAGAAAAAAATATATCTCAAAATACTAAAAATTGTGAAGAGTGTGAAAAAGAACATCTTCCAGTAGTCGCACTTAGAATGTGTCTGACTTGTGGGCATGTAGGTTGTTGTGATTCATCAATTGGGAAACATGCAACAAAGCACTTTGAAGAAACGGGGCATGTAGTAATGAAAGCAGTGCCAGAAAATATTTGGAAGTGGTGTTACATCCACAAAGAGTATTATTAATTTTATAATCTTTTTACAAAAATAATTATTTTTCAGGATGATAAAAACAGTTCTTAATTTAGAATATTCTAGTCATAGACCATCAAATCTTTTTCTTCAAGTAGAGCATGGATTTGATTTACAGAGCGATGAACATCTTTTTCAAGCTTAGCTCCAACACAAACTAATTTGCCTGATGCAAAAATTAGAATTACAGTTTTTGGGTCAAGCATCCTATGAATTAATCCGGGGAATTGTTCGGGTTCATACATACTTCTAGGAAGAGTTCTGGCTGCCTGTTCTAGGTTAACTTTACCACCAAGATTAATGGATGAAACAATATTTTGTATTGAGACTATAGGATCATTTTTGATTTTGATTTTCCCTTTTCGCAAGATTTTTACCACTTCAAATACAGCAGTTTCTGCCAATTCCTGTGATTTAGCTCCTGTACATACCATCTTTCCTGAACCAAAAAGTAGTGTAGCGGTTTTAGGGTTTTTTAGTCTAAAAACTGCACCTGGGAATTGTTCTGGATGATATTCTACTGCAGGAAATTTTTTTGTTATGTCTACAAGATCTAGTTTTTGTTCTATTGTTGCAGAAGCCACAACATTGACTATTGCAATTATAGGTTTTGTTTGAGTCATATCCCCTCATTTACCTCCCATCATATCCATATTTTGGTCTAATCTCAGACCTTTGTATCTATTTCTAATCGTTACTTCAGTGACATTTGCAGCCTCTGCAATGTCCCGTTGGGTCTTGTCTTCACCATTTTTGACACATGACAAATACAGTGCTGCCGCTGCCAATCCCATTGGATCTTTTCCTGCAGATTCCTCATGCGCCTGTGCGTCTTTGAGCACTTTTACTGCAAACCGTTTTGTCTTTTCTGTAATTCCAATAGAGCTTGCAATTCTTGCAACACACTGAACTGGATCTACCACTGGCATTTTTAGTTCTAATTCCTGATGCAATATTCTATAACATCTCGAAATATCTTTTTTCTTAATATTACCAGCATCTGCAACATCTTTTAGAGTCCTAGGAGTTTCAGTGTCTCTGCATGCAGCATAAAGAGAAGCTGCAATCAGAGCTGAAATGGAACGACCTTTTACAAGACCTTTCTCTAATGCTTTTCTGTAAATGTATGATGCTTTTTCAATTACGGCATCAGAAAGTGAAAGTTTGTCTTTTAGTGTAGATAATTCACTCAATGCTTGTCTGAGATTTTTATCAGAAGATGCATTTACTTTACTTCTACTGTCCCATGTTCTGAGTCTTTCAATGGTGCTCTTCATAGTGGATGTGAGTGGTTTTCCAGAAGAATCTTTGTTCATCGGACTGATAATAGTTGCAAGTCCCCTGTCATGCATTGCAAGTGATGTTGGAGCTCCAGTTCTAGTAGGATCAGCCCCTCCTTCTTTTGAAAATGATCTCCATTCAGGTCCTGAATCTTGTAGCGTCTCAGTGATCACATAGCCACATTTTCCACAGAATCGTTCTCCAGTGACATTGTCAGTCAGCATGGAATTTTTTCCACAACGGCCACAAGCCGAATCCGCATTAATAATTTCTAAGACCAAAATAATACAAATATTGTGATGTTTATATCATATAATAACCGATTTATTTGAGCATTTTTCGTGAAAATACTCCGAACCTAATTTTTATGAATAAAACTATAGTTGAATTTAACTTTAGGCACAATCTGTCAGATTTAGTGTAAAAATGAAAATTTTACGATCATGGTATATGTTTCAGAGATAATTATCAAAGATGCATTAAAAAATGACAGATATTATGAATTACGTATTCATTTTTTAGTAGTTACAAAAGAGCGAATTACATGTCAGAATATCAGTTAGGTAAATGGGATTTATCCGAATTAGTGAAAAATCAAAAAAGTCCTGTATTTGAAAAACAAATTCAAGTATTAGAAAAACAGGCATTAAAGTTTGAAAAAATTAAATCAAAATTAAGTCCCAAAATGTCTTCTAAACAATTTATGAATATTTTACATCAAATAGAAGAAATTTCTGAAAACATGAGCAAGATTGGGGGTTATGCATCATTATCATATTCTTCAGATACACAATCGGATGAGGCAACATCTCTAATGACAAAAATGTCAAAGCTTGGATCCGAGATTTCAAATAAGATTTTATTTTTTGATTTATGGTGGAAAACACAAGTCGATGAAAAAAATGCCAAGAGACTCATGAAAAATACAGGAGAAATTACAGAATATCTATCACACAAAAGACTATTTGCAAAATATGCACTTAGTGAACCTGAAGAGCGAATCATAAACACGTTAGATGTGACCGGAATATCAGCACTTGTAAAACTGTATGACAAAATAACTAACTCGTTTGAATACAAAATGAAAGTTGGAAACAAATCCAAAGTAATGACAAGAGAAGAACTTACAAATTATGTCAGAAGTACAAATCCAAAAATTCGTGAAACAGCATACAAAACTATCCTTACAAAATATTTTGATAACAAAGGAGTGGTTGGAGAAATATATCAAAATATTGTTCTTAATTGGAAAGATGAGGGCATTGAAATTCGTGGATACAAATCCCCAATCTCAATGAGAAACATTGGAAATGATGTAGATGATAAAACCATAGACTCTCTTCTCTCAGTTTGTAAAAAAAACTCACCCATTTTTCAGAAATTTTTTGTACAAAAAGCAAAAATGCTAAAAATGAAAAAATTAAGAAGATATGATTTGTATGCTCCAGCAGCAGTCAACATCAAAGAGAAGAATTATTCATATGACAAATCAGTGAAATTGGTTTTTGAATCACTTGGAAAGTTTAGCGATACATTAGAAGAATATGCCAGAAAAGTATTCAATGAAAATCACATTGATTCAGATGTAAGAAAGGGGAAAAGAGATGGGGCGTTTTGCAGCACTCTTACTCCAAAAATTACACCATATGTACTAGTTAATTTTACAGGCAAATCAAGAGATGTTTTTACTTTAGCCCATGAATTAGGTCATGCGGTTCACAGCCAAGCAGCACAGGATAGGTCTATTCTCGTTCAAGATGCACCACTGCCTTTAGCAGAAACAGCATCCACGTTCTCAGAATTACTATTATATGATAATCTGTCTGATAGAATTTCTGATGATGAAAAAAAGACAATGCTATCAGGAAAAATTGATGATTTGTATGCAACAATTCTAAGACAATCATTTTTCACAATTTTTGAAGTTGACGCTCACAAGCAGATTGGGGAAGGAACCACAATAGATGAAATATCAAAGACATATTTACAAAATCTTAAAGAACAATTTGGAAACTCAGTTAGTCTATCAGAGGACTTTGCAATAGAGTGGAGCAGTATTCCTCATTTTTACCATACACCGTTTTATTGCTATGCATATTCTTTTGGCAATTTACTTGCATTGTCGTTATTTCAAAGATATAAAAAAGAAGGAAAAGATTTCGTCCCAGCATACATGAGTATTCTTGCAGCTGGAGGTTCCAAAAAACCAGAAAAACTTCTTTCAGAACATGGATTTGACATTAGATCTCCAAAATTTTGGCAGGAAGGTTTTGATTATGTCAAAAAACAAGTAGGCACACTTTCGTCATTAAACTAGATATTTGAATAAATGGGGCTGACAGTCCAACGCATGGACTGCCAGCTTGTTCCCCGAACGGTTTGAATTCGATGTCATTTGTGACTCAAGAACAATCCGATTTAAACGTTTGAAATTATTTCAAGTCCAATTTTTTTGGTTTTATTTTTCTAATACTACCTGCCAAAATACCAATGGTAATCCCTAACTGATAAAGGAAATACAGAAGTACCTCAAATGTACTTGGTGTAAGATCAGTGAACCGACTGATACCAGTTAATATCAATAAAAGTGCACTAAAAAAGAAAACAAATGCTTTGGCTATTCCATTAAGATTTGTAAATTTCAACACAACAAAGCTCATCACAGTGACTGAAATTGCCAATACTGTGAGAAATCCAGTATTCATTCCAAAAATTAAAAAAAGACCAGAAGCAATTTCACTAGGACTGTTTGCAGATAAATTAGAGAGACTGATTTTTTCAGGAGAAGCAAAACGGGGAACGCTCAAAATTGCATTAATCAAAAATAAGACAAACATAGTAACAGATACAGTTTTTACATGATTTTGTAAACGTGGAAATCTAACAAGGATCGCCCTGCCTAAAATTATTCCCTGAAACAAGCCAATTCCAAAAGTACTCAAAACAGCAATTATTTGGATAATAGGATTTTGAAAAAAATCAACAAGCAGTGGAATTAGTGCCATCCTATTTAGATAGTTACAAGTATGAGAATATTAGTTACCAGATAATTTATTTTGTTTAAAAATAAAAAAATATTCAAATTAAAAAATTCAGAATGTGTAAAATAGGAGTAAATTTAATAATTTCACCATTAGAGATTCAATCTATGCAAAAAATGATCAGACTCTTAACAATAATAGCATTAATTGGAGTTTCAGCTAATTATGTACATTCTCAAGAAATGAGTCTTTCAACATTTCAAGAGACTGCACAGATTATTATAGATAAAAGAATAGCTCAAAATGTCACAGCATCAATTACTTTGCAAAGTACTAGCATTCAGGAAATTAAAATTCCAGCTGAACTAGAACAAAGAATTAGAGAGAATAAGAATATTTCAGCAGTGATCATAACAAACCAAAATCAATGTATATTAGGAGTTAGTAATGAGTCATGCATTTTAATAAATGTTAAAAGAAATCCGGCGGATAATAATTTTCTAGAGATTCAAAATTCAACATTGAAGATAGCAGAGCAATTCATTGATGAATTAAACAATACATTTGATACAAAGGCAAAACTTCATTCCACATTCATTCACCCCAGAGATGAAACAAATACCGCATTGCAAACTTCAGGAGTTATTTCGGGTAAAGGAACTATTTCAGCAGTATACACTATGCCTATGGAAGATACTGTTTCAATGTATGAAAAAATATCATCGATTTTGATGCCAAAAATAATCAGGGATTCAGGAGGGTTTTACGACATTGCAAGAAACCTTTCAGCCGATGAGAATGCAAAAATGACATTCTCCATAATACCTTCAGAGAGTAAGTCACTGCTTCAACTAAGACTATCAACAGACTATTCAAAAGCAACATCAAATATCGATAAAGTCAGTCCGTTAGAATTTTTAAAAACAGATGAATTAAAAAGATCAGATTATTTCTCTGTAGGATTTTACCCTCTAAATTCCATCATCCAGGTAGCAATACTATCTTCTGAAAATATCAATATTTCAGATGTTAGAGGAAATATTGTTCCAACCCAAATCATAGATAATGAAAAGATTCCAACTGACATTACAAAACACGGATGGGTTTTTGATCCCGAAGAGGGCCAGGTAATTCAAGGAAAATATCTTTTTGGTGAAAAAACATCAGTGAACGACAAAGAATTAGAATTTTCTTTTAAATCAGTAACCCCTCAAGTTGAAAAACAAGAATTTGATGAATCCATTGTAATAGTGGTCATAATTACAATAGTTGCAATTGGAGCTGCATTGTTTTATCTTAAAGGGTATAAAAGATAATTACAGTAACAATACAGCCGCTGCAAAAACTGTTGTCCATTTTCCATCCTTGTCACCCTTAGTAGATTGAGTGATGTTATGAGTATTGTAAATTTCTCCTGAAATCAACCATTGTTGTCTTTTTTCATTCCAAGCTTTATCAGCATCAAATGGAATTCCTAAAGAAGATGCCAGCATTTGTGCTGCAATATCTTCAGCATAGTCACCAGCCTGACTTTCATTTTGACCAAAAGATTCGTATTCAGAAAGATAACCGTATCGCTTCTGATCTTTTGGTTGAGCAATACCCACAGATGCAGAACATACTCTATGTGGTTCATTTGTTTGATTTTTAGAATAAATTGTAAACAGTATTTGTCCGGGGTTAATTTTTTTTAGCCCTTCTTTTCTTGAGATTAACTTTGCTTGTGGTGGAAATATGCTTGAAATTAAAACAAGGTTAGTTCCTGCAATGCCAGCATCCCTTAATGCATATTCAAAACTAGTGAGTCTATCTTCATGAACACCTTTCCCTTTTGTAAGAAATAGGTTTTTTGCAATTAGATCAAGCATTTATGAATTGAGAGAAGGGAGTTATTATTTATACTTTAATTGAAAATGATTTTTTCAATTGTTTTAAAAAATTGTATCGAATGTTTTAATCAGATTTTCTTTTTTTCTTTCTTTTATCAGGTTCCTTCTGAATCTGTGTCAAAAAGATAAATGTGAAAAATGCACCCAATCCGATATTAATGACGCCCATGAAAGTGATCATCATCGTCATATCTTTACCAGCTACACCTAATCCGACAATCAAACCCATCATCCCAGTAGCATAAAACATCACCATCAAAACCTTAACTCTAGTCGGCTCAATGTATCGCATAACAAGTATCAAAATTAGGTTTTATTATAAACTGATGGTAAATTTGGCAGTTTTAGATAAAAATGATTTTCAAATAAACTACAGGTAACACTTTAAACCTTGAAAAATTTTATTTTATTTCGTGCCAATGTAGCTCAGCCTGGTAGAGCAATTGATTTGTAATCAATAGGTCATGGGTTCAGATCCCGTCATTGGCTTTTTACTTTCTTCAAAAATAAATCACTTTCCAAAAATATGGCAATACGAATAAGTATACTAGATTTTGAATTAATTAAAATGAGTTCTAGTGAGTCTGAAGTTAATCGAAATAATAATGAACAGATAACCGTTAAAAAATCAACATTTAACATTGTAATTATTGGATTAATCATAACAATTGGAGTTGCAGCATTCTTTGCAGGATCATACACATCAACCCTAAACTCAAATCAAATTTCTGAAGAAGTTTTAGATAAAGCATTGGCCAAACTGGAACTAAAAATATTGCAAAATCAATTACCTACAAAACAACCAGCATTACCAGTAAAGATTTCAGGAGATAATGATCCAATAATAGGAAATGCAGATGCGCCAATTACGATAATTGAATTTTCAGATTTTCAATGTCCATTTTGTGCAAGATTCCACACTCAAACACTGCCATTACTTCTTGAAGAGTATATTGAGCAAGGTAAAGTAAAATTAGTTTTTAGAGACTTTCCAATTCAAAGTATTCATCCAAACGCATTACCTGCATCAATTGCAGCAGAATGTGCAAATGAGCAAGACAAATTCAGAGAAATGCATGATATGTTATTTGAAAAACAAAATGAATGGAATAAGTTAGAACCTTCCGATACATTGTCTTTGTTTAGTCAATATGCTTCAAATATACAATTAGAACAAAATGCATTTGATTCCTGTCTTACCAGTGGAAAATACATTGAAGAGATTAAAAATGATCTTAACGATGGGCGAAAATACGGAGTTTCAGGAACCCCCGGATTCTTTGTTGGAAATGATCAAGTAGGATATGTTGAATTAAAGGGAGCTCAACCATTCGATAGTTTCAAAAAGGTAATTGATGTTCAATTAGATACATAAAAAATAACAAGCGTTTATTAGACCATAACCAGTATCAAGCATCAGAATAATGACGAGTAAGCAATGAGCTTTTTCGTTATTGCTTAAGAGAAAAAAACAAAATGACAAAATTTCAAGATTTAGGATTAAGCGAAGATGTGCTGAAAGGAATAACAGAGCAAGGTTTTGAAGAAGCATTTCCAATTCAAGAAGCAGCTATTCCAGTGTTACTTTCAGGAAGAGATGTTGTGGGACAAGCACATACAGGTTCTGGAAAAACTGCAGCGTTTGCATTATCAATGCTACAACAAATTCAACCAAAAAAAGGAATTCAAGGGTTAGTTATGGCACCTACAAGAGAACTTGCAATGCAAATTTCAGATGAAATTAAGAAATTCGGAAAACATACAGGAATTAAGGTGGCAACAATTTACGGAGGGCAAGGGATGGGAATTCAGCTTGATGCACTCCACAGAGGAGTTGAAATTCTGGTAGCAACACCAGGCAGACTAATTGATCATCTAAAAAGAGGTTCAATAGAACTTAGAGACATAACCCATATTGTTCTAGATGAAGCAGATACAATGCTAGACATGGGATTCATTGATGATATTCAGTTTATTTTAGATTTAGCACCAGAAGATAGAGTAATGTCATTGTTTTCAGCCACAATGCCAACTCAAATTCTAAGACTATCTGAAGACTATCTAAATAATCCAAAACAATTCCTGTTAGATGCGGATGATCTTAGTGGAGAAGGGATTGATCAATCATATTTAGTGATTAAAGATAGAGACAAATTCAAATATTTGCTAGATTTTATCAAGCCAGTAAAAGGTCAATGCATCGTATTTTGTTCAACAAAGTATAGAACCAGAGATGTTCAAAAATTTCTTCATCAAGAAAAATATAACGCAGTTGCAATTGAGGGTGACATGTCACAACACCGAAGAGAACAATCCATGGCAAAATTTAGAAATGGAAAAGCAGACATTCTAGTTGCCACAGACATAGCATCTAGAGGAATAGATGTTCCAAGAGTGGAATTAGTAGTCAATTACGATGTTCCAAATGTAGAGATGGTGTATTTTCATAGAATTGGAAGAACCGCCAGAGCAGGTGCAAAAGGTAAAGCAGTAACATTTGTGTCATACTCATCTGTAGGTGATTGGAACCTTATCAAACGTCAAATCAAAGTTCCTCTCAAAGATTTGAATCAAGAAATGGGAATTCAAATTTCAATCCCAGATCCGCTAAAAAGACAAACCCCATCAAGAAGATATGGAGGTCAATCAAGATCCAATTATTCTAGAGGTGGAGGTCGTTCTGGAGGATATGGAAGGTCTGGTGGTGGGGGATACGGAAGATCGGGTGGTAGAAATTCTAGAGATGACAGAGAGGGTAAAAAAAGATATGAGGATAAAGATGGTAAAAATAGCTACGGTGGACGTAGTAGATGGTAATACTGTAAAACTTAAAGACTTAAACTTCATCAATTATTCTAAGGTAAAGTAATGCACAAAGGATTCATTTTATTCAATTGTGATTTAGGAGCAGAAGAATACATTTTAGATGAATTAAAACAAGTGCAAAATATCAGTAATGTATATCTGACTTTTGGGGCATATGATATAATTGCAGAAATTCAAGTAGAAAATCAAGAGGAATTTACAAAAGTGATTGCAGTAGTTAGAAAACTATCCAGAGTAGTAAGTACAATGACACTAAACGTGATAGACCCCGAATAATTGTTATATGAGTAAAATTAGGATTTTTCAAATTGCAAAAAATTGATTATGAAGGAACAGTTTGGGTACTAAATTATAATAATCCTAAGCCATTATTAGATCACGCAATTTACATGTTAGAAAAACACGGGGTTAAACGAGATGATATGACAATTACAGAAACACCAACTGCAAAAATAGGTTCAATAGTAGTAGAAATTTGGCCATATGAACTAATTATAGGAAAAGTCAGAACAACTCGAAATGATTCATTTATCAGCGGTACAGAATTTAAAATTGAATTAAAATTAGATGATAACGGAAATTACATAGATTATCTTTGAAAAAAAATAAAATTCAAAACATCACAATTGCTGTAATAGTAATTCTCATTATTGGGGGAATTATAGGATATAATTATTCAGCAGATCAAACTAAACAAAAAGGATTTCAATTTGGAAACGAATTAGCGCAAATTCAACAAGATGTAACAGAGTTACAAGTAAAATTTTATTCTGAAAAAACCAAGTGGGATGAAGGAGACATTTCAAAGGAAGAGTTATTGAAATACTATGAAGAACATTTGAGTAAATTTGAACAGATTATTTCCAGATATGATAAATTAACACCGCCAGAATTATTCAAAAGTTCTGTAGAATTATTTAAGATTTCATCTGAGACTCAACTAGAAAGTGATTTAGAATTCATTAAATGGATTACAACAGGTGATGAATCAGCAAAAATAAGATCAGATACTCAAATTCAAGAAGCTTACGAATATGAAAATTTAGGGTTAGCAGAATTTCAAACAGCTAAAAAAGGAATAAAAAATTTTGACGAATCAGAAAAATTTTCAGCACCGCAGAAAGGGATCAAACAAAAAGTAATTCAAATCTCAGAGAATATGAAAAATGAATGTGAGCTAGAATTTAAAAATGAATTAAGTGAATTTGATTCAAAAGAAATAGAAATCCAATGGTTTAATTGTTTTAATGAGGCTGAAAAATGGAAAAATGATCACCTTCCTTAGACAAAGAAATGATATAATTACAGCAAATTTGATTTTTGCAAGAGATCCAAAGTGGGAAAAAGTTCTTCACATAATGATGTTTTTTTAAGAGGAGTAGGTTTTGAGAATTTAATTTGAAATGCAATTGTTAACATATCCTGATCAGTATGAGAAATCTTAATAGAGTGAACTTTCCTACTAGTTTCAGACAGAAAATTTTTCCATTTTTGTAAATGCTCATTTACTCGAATTACTTGCTCTTCAACTTTAGTCAAAGTAGTGTCTAAATCAGTATCAAATAAACCAAATTTAACAAGTGGAACCATAATGACTCCACCTAAAATTTTATCATGATTTTTTAGCATAGATGAAATAATTTCTTCAGAATTTGATTTAGGAAAAATATCCCCATAATCAGGATCAAAGTATCCTGCAACCAGTTTTTTGGAATCATATATTCTAAAAAAACCCTCATCAGATTCTAATTTCCACAACATCTAGAAAATAATCTATTAGCAAATAAACGATTAATCAAAGACAATTAAATAAACTAGGAAATCAAGAAAAAACAATGGCAATTTCCAAAGAGAATAAGGATTTCATAGATAGTTTAATTGATTATTACATTAGTGAATCAGAGTCATACAAACAAATTGCGGAAAATTTTGTGCCAGAGGTAGAATCAATTCCAGATACAGCATTTGGCATCATTACAGGTTGTGTATATTCCGGATTTTTGCAGGCATATCAAAATCAACAGCAAACACCGAGTTTGGAAGATATGCGAGAATTTAACCAGATAATAAAACAGCGTGCCCCGCTAATCAAAAAATCCATACTTGACCCCCATAGGCTAGAAATCAGCAAAAAAGAATCAGAAAACAAGTCCGAAGGCACTTCTTTAAAGAATAATGTTTAGTTTAAAAAATACCAAGTGTGACATCTTTCCAACTTAATTGGAGTGACTGTATCGTTACAGATATGTAAATACGAATAGAACATATGCAATAATCAAAGATAGTAGTTTTTCATGAATGTACTTGCATAGAAATTATCGAAAAAATAATTTTTTAAAAAAAATTAAAATCAGCATAGTTTAATTCCAACTAAAACAAATAAACGCTATGAAAGTAGACGGCAGTAAAATCATCTTTGTATTAGGAGTGACTGCAGCAATAGCAACTGCTGTAATATCGCTATATTTTTCAATTCGTTAAAGATAAATCATCATAAAAATGCATCAACGTAATGCCAGATGTAAACGAATTTAGAATTACACAGATAGTAGATAATGGTCAAATAGTACAATTAACGTTAATTGAAAATATTTCGACTGAGCCAATTTCTCAAAAACAGATGATTATTGAAAATGTTTCAAAAAAACTCGATGCAGAAACTAAAGAACAAGTAATGCCACTATTAGAAGCAATTTTGCAAGCACAACCAACTGTTAACATCAAATCATATCAACAAACACAAATCACAATTGCAATGCCAAAATCAAGATATGATAACATGGGAAGACCCCAAGTTGGAAATATAATTGAAGTAGATTTAAAAAAAATCTAAAGGTTTAATTTTATCTCATCAAGTGTATGCAAAGGTAAAGAGCAAGTAAAATTCTTACAGATAAAAACAGACGTGTTATCTTCAAAAAGTTTTCCAGCAAAGAAAGGATATTTTGAAAGACTCTCCAACTGAGAGGAGTCCTGAATTGTGATCATTATAGAGTTGGGTAAATAATCTAAAAGAAGGGATTTACATATTTCAGAGTTTTCGGTATTGACAATAGTAATTTCTATAGGTTTTTGAATATACATAGAAATGGTATTTAGTAAATAGCCAAATCCAAAAGGATTTTCAGCAGCCATTTGTGCCTGAGATTCCATTATTTTTATGGTAATTTCGAGAAAAGTTTGTTCTTGTGACAGATGATACAATCTAAGCATCAGAAAGGCTGAAACAGAATTTCCAGAAGGTAGAGATAAATCATAGTTGCTCTTGGGACGAATAATTAATTTTTCATGTTCATCAGAGGTCATAAAGAAATTATTATTCTCAGAATCCCAAAAATGATTTACTAAATGATGACCTAATTTCAAAGACAATTTTAGATATTTTGGATCAGGTTCAATTTCAAAGACATCAAGTAATGCATTGACAAAATAAGAATAATCTTCAAGATATCCATCAATTTTTGCAGTTCCATTTTTGTAAGTTCGCAACAGTTTGTCATTGACAAAAAGATTCTTTTCAATAAAAGAAATACAATCTTTTGCGGCATTCAGATATCTAATATCATTTGTTACACGATATCCTTTTGCAAATGCTGTAATCATTAAAGAATTCCAAGAAACCAATACCTTGTCATCCAATCCCGGAGGAACTCGCCTAGAACGAACTTTTAATAACTTTTCAGAACAAGAAGCTAAAATCTTGTGAACCTCTTGTTCTGAAATTCCAAAATTAAATGCAACAGTAGAGACATTAAGATTATTACATAAAATATTATTTCCCTCCCAATTACCACCATCAGTTACATCATAATAAAGACAGAAAAGATCAGCATCACTTCCAAGAATTTCTTTAATTTCACTTTTCTGCCACACGTAGAATTTCCCCTCAACACCTTCAGAGTCTGCATCATATGCAGAATAAAAGCCACCATCCGGAGAAGTCATTTCACGCAAAACAAAGTCAAGGGTTTTTTGTAAAACATCAAGATAGAAAGGATCTTGTGTTATTTGATAGGCTTCAGCATAATTTACAGGAATCAAAGCATTATCATAAAGCATTTTTTCAAAATGAGGAACCAACCATTTTGTATCAGTGGAATATCTAGAAAAGCCACCTCCAATTTGATCAAATATCCCACCCTTGGCCATTTTTTTGAGAGTTTTGAGCGCAAATTCATTGAATTTGCCAAGTCCTGAAAGTTTAGCATATCTAAATAGAAATGATATATTTGCCGCATTAGGGAATTTTGGAGCAGATCCAAACCCGCCATGTGTTGCATCACCCAATTGAAACAAATTCAGGGCAGCCTCATCAAGAATAGTTCGTTCTAATTTTGACGGAACCTGAATTGTTTCAGATTTATGCAGTGCACCAAGAAATTTCTCAGCAGATTTTTCAATATCTTTTGGTTTTTCTTCCCATGCTTGCGACAGTTGCCTGCAAATACTTCCAAAACCAGGACGTCCATAAGAGTCTAAAACAGGAAAGTATGTTCCGACATAGAATGGTTTTTGATCAGGAGTAAGAAAAATACTCAATGGCCAACCACCTTGACCTGTTGCTATCTGACAGACTTTTTGATAAATATCATCAATATCAGGTCGTTCTTCGCGGTCAACTTTTATGTTAATAAAATTTTCATTCATGAATTTTGCAACATCTTCATTTTCAAAGGATTCGTGAGCCATCACATGACACCAATGGCATGCACTATATCCAATACTTAGAAAAATTGGTTTGTTTTCATCTTTTGCTTTTTTTAATGCTTCATCATTCCACCCATACCAATCAACAGGATTATGTGCATGTTGAAGTAAATACGGACTACTTTCATTGATGAGGCTATTTTCAACCATAGTTAATCAAATTCGTTTGAATATTAGTACCTAATTAGTAAATTATCCCCAGATACCACGTCCTTCGGTTAATTCATAGATTCGGACATTAATTTTTCCAAGTAATTTCACTTTGGACTTGTGTGCCTTTTTGTCATGACTGTAATCTTTTTTTTCAATTAATTCTTGTAATCGTTTTAATTGATCTAAAGAAAGTTTCTTAAATTCATTTCTAGAATTTGTGAGAAGTTGCAACAACTTTATCCTTTCACGATCTTCATCTGAAATTTCAGTCATAATTTACATTTTGTCAATTTTGCAAATAAATCTTAGTGTAAAAACGAGATTGGTCTATTGCTTAGGATATCCCAATCCCTAGCCATCGGATTTATCAGTTTGAGGATAATTTCAACACCCGCTGGATGTTTACCCATACAATTGAAATCAATATGAGTCTAAGAGTTTGTAATACAACGATAATCAACATTTCGCATAGAGAGAAATTGAAAAATCAATTAACAAATCTTAAAATTTCGTGTTTTATCTGTGAAATTATGGAAAAAATGCGTGCAATGATACTTTCTGAATGTGCCAAAATTGAGACAAACCCATTAAAACTTGCTCATATTGACAGACACGAAATTAAAAGATCAAAGGAGATTTTATTAAAAATTGAAGCTTGTGGCGTATGCCATTCACAGCTTCACGGGATAGAAGGAGATTGGAAAGAGTTAGGAATTCCACCAACACTGCCAACAGTTCCAGGCCATGAAGTTGTTGGAAAAATAGTTCAGATTGGAGATGAGGTTACAAAATTCAAAGTGGGGGACAGAGCTGGCATTACACCGCTTTTAGAAGCATGTAAAGACTGTCAATACTGTAAAGAAGGAAAAGAGTATCTTTGTGAATCATCAATAATAACAGGAGAGTCTCTCAAAGGAGGATATACAGAATACATTACAGTAATTGAAGATTTTGCAACCAAAGTTCCAGAGAACATGAAATCTGAATACGCTGCGCCGTTATTTTGTGCAGGAATTACAGCATTCAAAGCAGTTAAGGCTTCAGAACCAAAACCAAATAAAAAAATTGGAATTTTTGGAATTGGCGGAGTAGGGCACATGGCAGTACAATTTGCAAAAGTGGAAAATTGTGATGTAATTGCATTTTCTAGATCACAAAATCATCTTGATGTTGCAAAAAGACTTGGTGCAATCGACGTAATGGTGTTTTCAGAAAATCAGCAGGAATTTTTGGATACATTAAAAGAAAAACATGGGATGTTAGATGCGGCCATAGTATTTGCACCAGCAGATATCGTCACAGATACTGCAATAAAATCAGTGAAGAAAGGAGGATTAGTAGTGATTGCAACAGTAGGAAAAAATCCAACATTCATGGCATTTGAAGAAAAAACAATTAGAGGTACATTGATAGGTTCAACAAAAGACATGGAGCAAGTCATCAAGATATGTGATGAAAAAAACATTGAAGTGATTTCTCAAACATTTCCACTAGAAAAGGCAAATGAAGCACTCAAAAAACTAAAAGATTCAGAAATTGAGGCAAGGGCAGTTTTAATTCCCTGATCTTTCCCTTAAATAATGGAAAAATAGGTTTTGTGATATGAATTGTAACAGATGCCATCATACTGACGAAGCACACATTCCAAATCAAAACAGTAGCTCAATTATCAAGGTAGGAAAATGTCAAATTCCCACATGTACATGTCGACAATACATAGATCCATTTCAAAAGATTGATGAGGAACTTTTGTAACGGTTCATATATCAAAAAGGGTTTAGGCAATTATGGATAAACACAAACCATCAGATGAAATGTTAAAAGATCTAGATAATTTATTATCAAAACTCAACGCCATGGAAATTGTTGCATCAGATGAGTATCAAAAAAATTCAATCAAAATTCAAAGAGCATTAGTAGAAGGTCAAATGCATTCAATCAATGAATTTCAACATTTGAAAAAAGCAATAGATTTGTTAACTTTGCAATTATTTGATGTTCAAAATAAAGTTAAGAATTAATCTTTGTGTCACTTAATCCACAGCCAATGCATCGAAACAATGTAGATTTTTCAAGAATTTGTTCAGGTTTCATTTCAGACCCACAACAAAGACATGAAAATTTTTCAGGTTCTGAATTTGTTTTTTCTGATTTTCTTATAACATAATCAGGTTTTACCTTAGCAGTATTTACAGAATTACACGTAGGTTTGTAACTAGTCACTATTTTATTAAGTACATTTTTTCTTCGGTCATCATTTGATTCAAACATTGGCAGTATTGCTAGATACAATGATTTTTCAGATCCTGAATGCTGTATCCAACATTTGTAACTTGGATGTTTAACAAAAAAGGATTCATCGTCAGTCTTGTCACATTCACCAACAAAAAGAATATTGAATTTGTCCTTATCTTCTGAAAGAATCAGATAAACCAATTTTTCCATTGGAGGCCCCCATTCTTCAAGCCGAATAGGCCCAAGAAACTCATATTGAAGAATTTGAATGCTCAATGAAGGTATTTTTGAGTACTTTCTTTTCAGTTTTTCCCAAAAAACATGCTAATATTATTAATTTGATCGCAAAATCGTAACTTGAAAAGATTAAATTCAAGAGTTATAAATTTCTCGTAAATGAAAGACCCGCACAATCATGCAAAGGTAGGATATTCTATGATCGTGGTTTCAGCAAGTCTTGCAGCAATTGCACTCATAGGATTAGCAATTGGAGGGGATGTTTTATTTGCAGATAATATTGCAAGGGACAATACAGCAGAATTCAATGAGTGTAAAAATGATGATTTTAAAGCTGACGAGTGTATAAAATATAGAGATAGAATCAATAATGAGGCATCAGGAATTTTTGTAGACCCCTCAACGTGGAAATAGTTTAGAATCCATTAGAATAGTCTTCTAACATGTTTTGGTTTTTAGTAAGTCTATTCATTGCATAAAACGCACCACCAACAATCCCTGCTTGATAAAAGGTATACAAGAAAACACCTGATGATGTTGGATCGGATTTTGTGAAACTTAAAACAAGCATGGTAAAGAATACAAAAGTTCCAACAAAAGATACTACTCTATTCACAAATCCAGTATCCATTCCAACGATTCTTTTGGTGGCAGCTGCCATCAAACCAATGCTAGTTATAATTAGAAAAGTAGCACCGCCATTTGCCATAACAAAATCATGTAGCCAAGGTAAAAGACCATCCTCTAAGATTTTAACATCAGGCATGATACTACCACCATTTATTGCAAAGTTTACAGAACTAAACATACCACCAATAACAAAAAAGAACAAAAACATTTTGACAATTGATCTTTTAATTGGACTGCGAATTTCTGATGGTTTTACAGCTCGCTCAGTAATCCTAATGCCATAAAGAAAACCTACAGCCATTGCAGGGACAAACATGAGATTAATCAAGATTGGAGATTCTTTGTTAATAGAGTCAATTTGAGGATGAAAAATTAAAAATAAAACAATTGCAAGTGAGGCTGAAGCACAAAATAGAATCAATCCCATATGACCATGGCAATTAGATTCTTGCACATCATTCCAATTACTCATTGTATGAACTCTTAAGAAAATAATTAAAAACCAAATCCAAAAATCATTTGGTCAAACCATCAATTCTGTTTACCCTTTTTTATTAGAAGTCAAGAAGGAATTCATGGAAAAAGGGAAAATTGTGACCATAATAGGTTTCATCATAATGATTTTTGGTTTAATCTTTCACCTTCAAGGACAGTCAATAGTAGGACCGGAATCATCATTTATGTATTCAAATCCCGATTGGATTACTTATGGCATACAAATTTCAATTGTAGGAATAGTCATTTTGGGAATAGGGTTGGCAATAGTTAAAAGAAAATAAGTTCTTCTACAAAGAAATCATACTTATAATTTTTTGAAGCTTTCTTATTTTAGTAATAATGGTTTCATTAATTTGTACACAAATACCAAAGATAAATTTAGTTGCAACATCATAGATGTTATCAAAAATTAGAGATATTTTTTGACTTCGAATATTCTTTTATTTATGAATAAAGAGATGACTCTTCCTCAACATTACAATTAATTAACACAAATCTCTTGTACACATAATTAACATTTTATTAAAAATATGTCAACTTAAAGACATTTAAAAAAATAGAATTAGAACTCAATAACCAGCAATAATCGGATCTTCTGGTTTCATTATTTCTCTTAACAAAATTGTTGCAAAAGATCCTCGAGATAATGAAAATTCAACCACGTTATCATGTGATGAATAATTAGAACAGTTAATTGCAGCTTGTCTAAAACCACCCTCACTACTTACTTCTTGCATTTCTTTAATGAAAAAATCTTTGGGGGAAACTTCTTCTCGTTCTAATATTTTAGAAATTTGAAAATTAAATCTTGTTTTTTTGTAATACGAATAGCCAACAAAAGGTAATGCCAAATTCTGCTCCAATCCTTTAACATATTTTCCAATAATCCCATGAGAATCAAAACAAACGTCACCGGATTGTGCCTCAAATAGATTCTCGCCATCTAAAAAAGCAGCACTTAGAGACTGATTAAAGATGAAAGATTGGTACGCCTGAATGTAAAATCGTCTTAACGATACAGGGATGATTCGAATTGCACGAATGGGCTCACCGTGTTCAATCATTTCTTTTAGAACCATTCGTTCAATATCCATCTGGAATGGAACTTTGTCATAGTATTTTTCATAATTTTCCTCATCTGAAAGTTTTTCACGAATCTCAGTATTTTCTTTTGAATCATATGTAGAAGTAAAGGATAAAATCAAACTAACAGCTTTTTTGAAATCTCTCTGCAGAATAGCCTTCCCAATCAAATGAGTTACAGGTCTTTTTGATCCGAAGCGTTGATAACCATAAAAATTTAGAATTTTATCATATTCTGTAAATGTAGATAATCCATTTTGACATCCTGTTATTTTTAATTTAAAATGATTTCCAATCATGTCTTTTTTTGACAATGGTTTTTTAACAAATCCAATTTTTTCTAAAGAATATTTTTCAGTTGAAAAATATTCTATGGTCCTTCCTTTATTTCCTGAACATACAAATTGTTCCGTAATGGCTGATGCATCTTTTAATCCAAGAGACTTAAGACGTATTCCCTTTTGTTTAAAAATTCCAGATAGTGCATGATTAGTGTCAATTTTTTTCTTTTTTAATTTATACACAGCATAACCATTTTGATCATTTATAGAATTTTGCGCTTTTACAGAAATTAATTCAGTCACTTGAAAATCTTTAGGTTCAACTCTAATTTTTCCTCCAATACCAGTAAATTGTGTACTGTATACTGTAATCCCAATTTGGGAATCTAAATTGGGTATCACTCTATTGTCACTGTAACATATTTGCTAATTGCTATGTCAGATAATTGTGTACCAAGTAATACTTTGTATGTACCAGGTATAGCATCTTCAGAAGCACGAATAGTTGTAGAGATTAGACGAGATGCATCAGAATCTAATTGAAATATTTGAGGAGAGTTGTCAATGGAATCAATACTCAGAAAGTCACGAGTAGAAGATAAAATCAATGAAACATCAAACAGATCTTGTTGAGATTTAGATAATACAACAAAGTCAAAGTTTTGTGAATTTCCAGGTGTAAGGGTTATGGAATTAGATTCAAATTGAATTTCAAGAGGTAAAGGAACAGAAGTATCAACAACTCCAATATTATTTTCAACCCACTCAGTAAACCAAATTTTTTCACCATCAACAGTGAAATCAAAGATTTGAGCAACGCCGCAATCAGATAGCGTTATACCAGTTCCAGGATCACAGTCACCCCAATAAGGATTCTTTGAAGGAACATGATATTCTACAAGAGATTGAGATTTTGGATCCATTACAGAAATATTGTTAGCAGTTTGTTCATTGAAAACAATTCGTCCTTGGTCATCAGATTCAACCCAGTAAGGTCTAGAAATTGGAGTTTTTACAATCCCTGTCTGATTACCATATGTGCTTAGTAAAGGATCAGCCGTCACATATTGAATAAATTGCTCAGTTAGCGGATCAAAATTGAAAAAAGATGACGATGTAGTATCTGCCAACCAAACAGTCCCATCATTTCCAACCACTGCACCATTTGGAGTAAGTAACTCCAAAGGTAACGGATAGATTTCAATAAAGTCAAGTAAAGGAAGGAATTTTTCACCCGAATTTGCTACAGAATCAAGATATCCATTTTGATTGAATTTTACCAAGATACCGCCTTGTTGGAATAACCAATTAGTATACCAAATATTGTCATCTGCATCTATTGCAAAATCAGCAGTTACAGATTCATCTACAGGAGACGGAATACTAAGATAATTTACATCATCACCAGATTGATTTGGATCCAAAAATGTGAGTTTATTTCCAGTGAAATCGTTAATAATGATTTGAGAACCATCTATTCGGAGTTTTTGAGGTAAAGAATTGCCTTCTGAAGGATATGCTAATCGCTCATACTTTTCATCAAGGGTTGAAAATTTCCAAATGGAATCATATGATTCATCAGTATACCAAATATTTCCATCTGGAGCATAATCAAGTCCCCACATCATTGAACGACCACCCGAAGGCCATAAAGGATTATCATATTCAGTAAATGTTTCTGTAATAGGATCAAATTTTGCCAGTTTACCAGTATTAGTTTGAGTAAACCAAACATCTCCACTATAATCAGTTACAACTGCCAATGGATTTGTACATAATGTTGGAATTGAAAATTCTTTAACATAATTTGTGGACTTTGCATTACTTGAACCACAAAATTGAGCACGTTGTTCCTCAGGAAAATTATCTGCAGGAGTTCCAGTCAATGTTAAATCTGTTGCATCTTGTTCAGGAGGCGTCATCATATTTTGGAGTCCAAAACCGGAGGATACCATGATTCCCCCAAAAAATAAAACAACTATGAGTCCTTTTTTATTCATATCACAAAAAATAATGAGAGCCTCGTTATATCTTATTCCAACAAAGCATAGATCACAATAATTTTAAATCACCAGTTATTTTATCAATCAAATTTTCAGGAGCTGGACCAATTGAGATACACGTAGTTGTTCCAGGTGCAATTTGAGTATGGCCAGCATCAGTTACTTCGGACCATGGAAGATTAAGATCAATTGCATGCCTTTTCACTTCTTGTAAATTTTTGATTCCTGAAACTTTAACAACCACTTTTTCTTGTCCTCCCCACCACTCACGATACCATTCAGGATGAGATTTTCTAACATGTTCTGCTCCAAGAACACAAGCATGTCCTACTTGTGCAGCAATTTTCCCTTTTCCCATTTCAAGATCAGTTCTAACAACAATAACCTGTTTGATGTCACCCATACAATTAACAAAAATAGGCTTAATGAAAAACTTTTGAATTAAATAATTGACAAAGAAACAAAATCTGTGAGTTTTGATGTAATAGTTGCCGGAGGAAGTGTAGCAGGACTACTATGTGCCAGAGAAATTGCTTCAAAGGGATTTTCAGTACTTGTAATTGAAGAAGATTATGAAATAGGAACTCCAGAACATTGTGGAGGGTTGGTGAGTATTTCAGGATTAGAAGAGCTTGGAGTGATTCCATTTAGAAAAACTTTTGATCATAGAATAGAATCTGCCAAAATTACATCGCCAAATGGGAACAGTTTTACAATTAATTCAAAGAAACAAAAAGTCATTGAAATTAGTAGAAGAGAATTAGATAAACAAATAGCTTTTCAAGCTCAGAAAAATGGAGCTATAATCAAGGTTAGAACTAGTTTTCAAGAAAAAACAGAAACAGGAATTAGAACAAATGAAGAAACTATCGATTGTAAAATTTTTGTTGATGCTAGAGGAGTATCCTCACTCATACATAGAGATAGAACAGGAATTTTATCATCAGCACAATATGAAATTTATGCAAATTGGATAAAGAAAGGAAAAGTAGAAGTAATTTTTGATCAGGAAAAATATCCTGGATTCTTTGCATGGATAATTCCATCCAACGAAGGTAAAGGGAAAGTTGGAATTGCAGGAAGAGGAATCAACGTTTCTGAAACATTAGATAACTTTCTCAAAGAAAAAGGAGAGTTTTCAACAATAAGAAAAATATTTGCACCCATATGGATTAAGGGTCCCATCAAAAACTTTGTAGAAGGTAAAACAGTCATCATTGGAGATGCTGCAGGACAAGCAAAACCAACAACCGCAGGAGGTATTTTCACTAGCGGTATGGGTGGCATATATGCTGGACAAGCAATATCTGAATTTTTAAAAACAAACAAAAGAGAAGATCTGGATAAATATCAAAAAAGATGGACTGTGAAATTTGGCAAAGAATTTGAAAAACAATCATTAGTAAGGAAAATTTTAGAGAGAATAGACAACAATACCATTAACGAATTATTTAGTTCAGTTACACCAAAAATTACTAAAGAAATTTCAGAAAAAGATGATTTCGATTTTCATACTGGATCAATTATAAAATTATTAGGATTGCAGACTTCGATCAAAATTGCTCAAACTCTAATTGGTGGAGAGGTAAAAAAATTATTGAGTTAAGACAGGCTTAATTTCTAAGGAAAGTATAAATGATGTTTACAGGAAATTTTGACATGTCCTCTACTATTTCATTACCAACATGTAGTTGCTGTCACAGGCATATAATGCCTAATGATAAATGTGTAAAATTTAATTGTCCTAGTTGTGGCACCGATTTAATTTGGAGATGTCAAAGTTGCAGAGAAGCAGCAAGAAACTACACTTGTTCTTCATGTAATTTTCAGGGGCCTTAGAAAATGACTCAGTTGCTATTAATTACAAAAATTCTCCCAAAAGGGATGGAAGTAGATCTTGATAAATTAGCAGAATCCATCAAGGCATCTCTGAAAGATGGAGTCACTATGAAAAGACATGCAAAAGAACCATTAGCATTTGGATTGGAATGTATTAAAGCAGAATTTGTAGTTGATGACAAAGAGGGGCAAATGGATGCATTAGAAGAAGCCGTAAGATCAGTTGATGGCGTAAGTGAATTTGAAGTACTCAATATGAGTCGAATGTCAGTTGACATGAAATAGGAGATCTCTTGGTACGCAAAGAAGAAACTTTGCAGATGAAAATAGGCGAGGCAAAACAACGAGATATAGGTAAAAAGCGTGCCAGGATTGGTCCTGAAGCTATGGATTTTCTCAAAGTTACACCAGGAGATATTATAGAAATTATGGGTTCAAGATCCAGTTGTGCAGTAATTTGGCCAGTAGATGAGGATGAAAAGTTGTCAAATACAATAAGAGTTGATGGACAAACGAGAAAAAATGTCGGTGCTTCACTAAATGATTTTGTAAAAATTAGAAAAGTTACATCAAAGTTTGCAAAAACAGTATCTTTAACACCAGTTAATGGTTCAGTTACAGTAGATAAAGAATTTACAGATTTTATTAAAAACAGATTGAAAGGATTGCCAATTGTTCATGGTGATGAAATTTCCGTAATGATTTTAGGAAATTCCATAGACTTTAAAATTACAAAAACTACTCCAAAAGGAGTAATCAAGATAGATCGTGTCACAACACTGAGTATTTCAACAGAAACGTCGAGTGATAGAAAAACTAGAGTGACATATGAAGAAGTTGGAGGATTGAGGCGTGAAATTAAAGCAATGAGAGAAATTGTAGAGTTGCCATTAAAACATCCAGAACTATTTGTAAGATTAGGAGTTGAACCACATAGTGGAATTTTACTTTATGGTCCACCAGGATGTGGAAAAACACTGCTTGCAAAAGTCATAGCAAGTGAATCAGATGCTAACATGTATTCAATCAACGGTCCAGAAATTATGAATAAGTATTATGGGGAAACAGAAGCAAAGCTAAGAGATATTTTCAAAGAAGCTAAAGACAACTCTCCAAGTATAATATTCATAGATGAAATTGATGCCATCGCACCAAAAAGAGAGGAAGCTTATGGGGATGTGGAAAAAAGAGTCGTGGCCCAACTATTAGCATTGATGGATGGTTTGAATGATAGAGGAAATGTCATTGTACTTGGTGCAACAAATAGGCCCGACAGTGTTGATCCAGCACTCAGAAGACCAGGTAGATTCGATAGAGAATTTGAGATATCAGTACCTAATGAAGATGGAAGATTAGAAATTCTTGAAATTCATACAAGAGGAATGCCGATTAGTGACGATATAGATCTCAAAGAGATATCATCAGAGTTGCATGGATATACTGGTGCAGATATTAAATCACTGTGTAAGGAAGCAGCACTAAAATCAATTAGAAGATATCTACCAGAGATAGATCTTGAAACTGAAAAAATTTCCTCTAAAGTATTGCAATCAATGCAAATTAAACTAATTGACTTTTATGATGCAATGCAAGATGTTATTCCCACAGCAATGAGAGAATTTTATGTTGAAAGACCAAAAGTCTGGTGGCAAGATGTTGGAGGATTAGATGAGATCAAAAAAGCATTAACAGATAATCTTATCACAGCAATGAAGGAGCCTAGTAAATTTACAAAGGTGGGGATAAGACCACCAAAAGGAGCTTTGATTTACGGTCCACCAGGATGTGGAAAAACATTGCTTGGACGAGCATTGGCAACTGAAACAGGTGCAAATATGATTTTAGTCAGAGGGCCAGAAATACTTTCAAAATGGTTAGGAGAATCTGAAAAGGCAATTAGAGAAATATTTAGAAAAGCAAAAGCAGCATCACCATGCGTAATAATTTTTGATGAATTAGACTCACTAGTACGTGCCAAATCAGGTGAAAATGTGGGAAGTGAAACTATTCTAAGTCAATTATTAACTGAGATAGAAGAAGGTACTTCATCACGTGTAGTTGTAATTGGGATAACAAATAGACCAGATGTTTTAGATAATTCTCTATTAAGAACAGGTAGATTAGATTTGATACTTTATGTACCACCACCAGATGAAAAAGGAAGATTGGAGATAATTGAAATTTTAACAAGAAAAATGCCGCTGGCAAACGATGTAAAATTGCAAGAAATTGCAGTAACTACTCAAAACTATTCAGGTGCAGATTTGGCAGCTCTTTGTAGAGAAGCAGCAGTCGAAGCAATGAGAAATAATTCATCAAAAATCTCAAACCATGATTTTGCAAATAGTTTGAAGATAGTTAGGCCAACCATCACTAAAGAAGTTGATCATTGGTATAACACTATAAAGGAAAGTATATCTAATGTTGTACCTAAGACAGAGAATAAATCATTCTACGGATAAAAATGACAATACCAATTCGGAATACTGTATTTGATAAGATTAAGGAAGTAAATAGATTAACAGATGTTGAGCTTTTCAAAAGTTTAGTTAAAAACGGACACGTTATTGCAGATGATAGATTTAACAAAATACTTTTGGATTTAGAAATTTTAGGACTCATCACAGTGTCATGGATTACAAAGGATGAACGTAGAATAGAAGTTGTTGTTGTTGAAAAAGAAGTTGATAAAATTGAAGAGCAAAATAAAGAAACCATGGAAAAAGATTATGAAGCTAGTTTTCCAGGCGTAGATAAATAATTATTAAAACAACGGTAAATCATAGTGAAATGCTGCATCCAATGCAACTGCTACAAAAATTATTGTAAGATACGGAGCAGTTACCTTGTATGCTTTCCAAGCAAATTCAGAGGTAGGATTCTTGGTTAGTTTGTAATGGTATGCAAGCATTAATCCTCCTGAAACTAGTGCAATAATAGTGTAAACAATTCCCATGCCAT
>Ga0224508_10000434_pt1 | contig 41573 bp, 62 predicted proteins | sample SF_Jan12_sed_USG_4_FD_170157 | JGI IMG/M metagenome (GOLD analysis project Ga0224508, IMG submission 170157) | Sediment microbial communities from San Francisco Bay, California, United States - SF_Jan12_sed_USGS_21 | ecosystem: Environmental > Aquatic > Marine > Sediment | place: USA... | reverse complement strand
CGCATTGCGTCATCATCACGGGGCCATTGTTGGCGGCAATTATTTAGGAAATCGCAGCGCGTCTGGCCGCTGGCATTTTCCCAAGTCTGCCGGGCTGCCTTGATCCATGTTTCGCTAAGGTCACGATTAACAAAGAGGAAATCGGCACCGAGTGAGATTTCTTCACCATTGTGCATGTGGGATTTGCCGCCTTTATAATCGGTCATGCCGTCAAAATAACCGCCGGCTAAGGGGCGCAAGATATCGTTGACTGTGTTGCCGGTCGGGCCATCTGTCCATCCGACCCTAATGGAAGCACCGCCAGCATATTTATGGGTGCGGACAGAGAACTTGATACCGGGGAACGCTTCTTTGAGAACCTTGCGGATGATTTTGGCATGTTCGGCTGCATCGATATAACGGGTCATGTCTATCTCCCTTGCTATGATCTGAATATAATGCATGGGCATTACAATGTCAAGTGGCCCCCGGCAAAAAAGTTCTATAAGGGAATCAACAGCTTAGGCTTGCTAACAATGACATTCAAGAAAGGTCAAAGCGGAAACCCACAAGGTCGAGCATTAGAAAAGGAGTTTAGGGACGCATTGCGTATTAGTGCATACGAAGACGCATCGGCTGAAATGCCCAAAGTATCAGTTAAAGGCAGAAACAGGCTGCGAGCGGCTGCAGATGCGTTGATGATTAAGGCCATGCTCGGTGATGTGCCGGCAATCAAGGAAGTGGCGGACAGACTGGACGGCAAAGTGCCGCAAACCCATGGCGGCGATCCGGAAGCGCCATTAGAAGTGATTTTGCGTACGGTATATGAAGATAAACCAAATGACGCTGGAAATTGAACGCCGCGTTAGGTGGTACCAGCAACCGTTTCATTCGCATCTGATTAACACGGAAGCCGCTAGAGCGATCGAGATTGCGCATCGCCGCTGGGGCAAGGATGAAATTGTCCTAAGCGCAACGTGTGAACTGGCGCATCGTCGCATCGGATCTTATTGGCACTGCCTGCCTGAATATGCTCAGGGTCGAAAGGCGCTGTGGACGGCTGTTAATGCGCAAACAGGTCGCCGGCGAATGGATGAGGCGTTCCCGCCCGAGATAAGGGAAAGCACGAACGACAATGAAATGTTCGTGCGGCTCAAGAGCGGGTCAACATGGCAGATTATTGGTTCTGATCGATATGATGCAACGGTTGGCGCCGGGCCGGTCGGTATAGCGTATTCCGAATGGGCATTAGCCAATCCATCGGCGTGGGCATATCACAGACCAATGTTGGAGGAAAACGGTGGCTGGGCGGCATTTATCACTACACCACGCGGACGCAATCACGCTTATTCCATGTTCAATATGGCGCGCGATAATGCGCGTTGGTTTGCTGAAGTCTCGACGATTCAGGACACAAGGGCATTGTCCAAAGAGCAATTGGACGAAACGCTTGCGGAATATGTGGCCTTATATGGTGAGGATTTAGGGCGCGCTCAGTATGAGCAGGAATATCTGTGCAGCTTCAATGCAGCGATTCTCGGGGCGTTCTATACCAGAGAAATGCTGGCGGTTCGTAATGAGGGGCGCATCTTCGATATTGAGCCTGTGCCGGGCCAACCGGTTCATAGGGCATGGGACATTGGCGTTAGGGACGATACGTCGATCTGGTGGTTTCAAGTCGTTGGCGGGCGGGTTTTCATTTTCGATTGCTACACGTCGAGCGGTGTTGGTGTCGATCATTATGCGGAAGTCATAGAGAGCAAGCCGTATCAGGACGGCACGGATTATGTCCCGCACGACGCCAAGCAACGCGTGTGGGTGATGAAGGGTGCCAAGACAGTGCTAGAGGCTATGATGGATTATGGCCTGCATCCGCAAGTCGTGCCAAACTTTTCGAAGATGCAAGGCATTCAAGCGGCTAGGACAACGCTGGCAAAAAGCATATTCCACCCGAGAACGGAAGAGATAGGCATCGCGGCGTTAGAGCAATATCGTCGTGAATGGAATGACGAAAAAAAGACATTCCAGGCCAATGAAGTGCGGGATTGGACAACACACTTAGCTGATGCCTTTCGTTATCTAGCGCTTTCATGGCGGGAAATTCGTCCGGAAGAACCGGAAATCAAGAGAATCCAGCGCCGCAGCCAGGTTGTTCTGCCCGGCCCACCGGAACCACGATCAAAGACACGAATTCGGGTATAATTGATGGCATATGACGATCAGCCGCAAGAGGCACCGCTTGAAATGGCGCTGGAAAGCCGTGACGCAAAGCCATGGCTGGATCTGATTGCGGATGCCCAAAAGTGCTTCCAGCACTATCACGACAAATGCGATAATATCGAGAAGCTATATGGTGACCTGAAGGAATTAGCCGAACATTCGACGGAACGCGAGTTTCAAATCTTCTGGGCGAATCTGGAGGTTTTGAAGCCGTCATTGTATGCCCGGCCGCCTGTTCCTGTCGTGATGCCACGCTTCAAGGATTACAAGGAGTTACCACGAAAGGCGGCAGAAATCCTTGAACGCACTCTTATAACGTCCTTTGAGATCGAAGACATTGACGCGACTATGCGGTTGGTCCGGGATGATCTGGCCTTGACGGCGCGTGGTACGCCTTGGTTGAGGTTGGATGATGCGGAGGGACAGAAGGTCCGTTATGACCATGTGGACCGCAAGGACTTCCTGCATGACCCGGCGCGCAAATGGAAGGAAGTGGACTGGGTAGCCAGACGGGCATGGTTAAGCCGACAGCAAGCCGTTGAGCGCTTTGGGGAGGGTGTTTTAGAGGCGAACTTCGATCAGAGAGGCTTGCAATACAGCGAAGGCGAATCGCAATCAGAGCGCAATCAGGAAAGTGACTACAAAGGCGAGAAGAAAGCTGCTGTCTGGGAGATATGGCACAAATCCAAGAATGTCGTGGTTTGGGTATCCAAGGGCGTTGAGGACATTCTAGACGTTCGTGAGCCATTCCTTCAGCTAGAAGGCTTTTTCCCGTGTCCGAAGCCGGCCTATGGCACGATCCAGACAGGCACACTCATTCCGATACCGGATTTCCTGTATTACCGGGATCAAGTGGAGGAAATCAACGAACTGACTGCCCGGATATCGGCATTGTCGGAAGCCTTGCGGATGAAGGGTTTTTATGCGTCCGGGTCCGAAGATGTCGCGGAAGCCATTGAAACGGCTATGCGGCAGATGGACAACAATGCGCTGTTGATTCCGGTGTCGAACTTCGCCGCTATGGGCGGGGCGTCGCTCAAGGATAGCATTATCTGGTTGCCAGTCGTTGAGATTGCATCAACCATTGAAAACCTTGTTGCACTGCGAAGGCAGCTTATTGAGGATATCTACCAGATCACCGGGCTTTCCGACATTATGCGCGGTGATACGGATGCGCGTGAAACGTTAGGAGCACAGCAGCTTAAAAGCCAATATGGCTCCATTCGTATTAGAGACAGGCAGAACGAACTGATCAGGATTGCTCGCGACATGACCCGCATGGCAGCGGAAATCATGGCGGAGAATTTCGATCCTCAGACGCTTCTCGACATGAGCCAGGTGGACGATGTTCCAGAACAAGTCCAGATCGATCAGCAGATTGCCCAGATTCAGAGCCAGGTTGAACAAGCCGTCAATGATCCGCGTATCGTTGAGATGGCTCAACAGAACCCCCAGCAGGCCCAGCAGATCCAGCAACAGGTACAAGGGCAAATCCAACAATTAGAGCAGACCGTTACGCTGGAAAAGATTATGGGCCTGTTGCGGGAACAGCGTATCCGGCCCTTTGTTCTAGAGATTGAGACGGATTCAACCATCCAGCCGGATGAGGACGCGGAGAAACAGCGCACGAACGAATTCATGGCAGCGGTTGGCGGCTTTATCTCCCAGGCCGGTCCAATGGTTCAGCAGGAACCGGCAACAGCGCCGTTCGTAGCGGAAATGCTCAAGTTCGTAGCATCTAAATATCGCGCTGGTAGGGAATTGGAAGGCACGATTGAGGAATTTGCAGACGCTATCAAACAGCGTGCTTCGCAGCCGCAACAGCAAGGTCCGACGCCTGAACAGATCGCCGCTCAGGAAAAGCAGGCGGATACCCAAATGAGGCAGCAGGAACAACAGGTTGCCATGCAAATGAAACAGCAAGAATTGCAGGGTAAATTGGAATTTGAGAAAATCAAGCTTGCGGCGGATATGGAAGCGAAAAGTCAGGATAGGCAGCTAGAATTGGAGCTGGGAACAGCAAAGCTTGAGATTGAAAAGGAACGTATCAATCTAGAAGCGCAGAAACTCAACCTTGAGACAGATTTCAAGGGGCGTGATCTGGATTTGAAGTTCGCTCAGGCGGACGGTGTTATAAAGAAGGATGGGAATGCTCACAGTGCGTCAACTGCACTAGCGGAAATGCTGTCAAACGTATCTCAGCAGATGGACGACACGCTTTTACAAGTGAGCGATCAATTGACAAGAATAGAGGACAAATCCGGCTTGCCGCGAAGGATTGTCAAAAAGAATGGTAAAATCGATGGCGTGATGATTGGTGACGATGAGTTTCACCCTGTGATCCGGGATAAAAGCGGTGAAATTGCCGGATTAGGCACTATTCAATAGAGAAAGGACTAGAAATGAGTTTTTCCAATACAACGGAAACTGCCATTATGGTGTTGATTTACAACGCAACGGCATGGGCGAATTATGCGGATAATGCTGCGGCATCGCCGGAAACCAACATTGTTTGCGCTTTGCATACTGCAGATCCGCTTGATGCCGGCACCATGGCCACTTCCGAAATCGCCTATACGTCTTATGCCCGTGTCAATGTTGCGCGGACAGCGGGCGGATGGTCGGAATCGGCTGGCGTTGTGTCACCGGTGGCCAATATTGATTTTCCGGCTGGCACCGGTGGTTCGGGTACAGCGTCGCATTTCTCGACCGGTAAATCCGGTGGCGGCGCGGCGGCTATCCTGATGTCTGGGACTGTCACGCCGAACATTGTGACAGGTGACGGCGTGACGCCACGACTGACAACGGCTTCCACGCTTACCCTGGATTAGACCATGCCGATCGTTGCAGCTAAGGGCGAATCCAAAACGAAGCCGGGCCGGGCTGATTTTCTCAGGCAGGCCATGGCGGATGCAGAGCTGGCCTACCGGACAGCGCACAATCGGCGGTATCTGAAATGGGCAAACGGCAAACAGGACAAGCCGCCGCCCGTTTTCAATATCGATGAAATGCTTTCCCAGAAGGTCAAGGCGCGTTTGAAGGCCAAAAAGGAATTCGCAAAACGTGGAACATAGCGCAGAATTGCGCCGATGTTTGCTGGAAGCGGATTTGCATGGCCTTCAGGCGGTTTGGCGTCATATTGCACCGCATTTGGCGGAATTGCCGCCCGATCAGGCTGTGATTTCCATGCACATGGCGCGTGTCGAGTCGGAAACCATGCCGGCGGGTATCAAAGCCTATTCAAAGGCATGGCTTGCCGAGTATGGCATAAAGCGAACAAACGGCCGATGGGTTGACGCCTGTGTGACGGAAGCGCCACGGAAATCGGTGATTGTCGAAGCGGTGGGGATTGCATCACTATCGCTGGGAAAGGATCGAACATTGTCCGATCTGGTTGTCAGGGCGATGCAAGATGCGCTGCTTGAAGGTCTCGAGCGCAACATCGTTGAACCGCCCATGCAGAAAGAACTGATGCTTAAGGCGCGACAGGCGGTGAAATTCAAGGAAAGGAGACTCTGACAATGCCTACGACGGTCTCAGGCAATCCTGCGAATTTCAAGCCCAACGTGGATATCGGGTTCAGGTTCGATGATGCGGATTTTCTCATTTTGACAGTCGACGAACAGAATGCGCAAGTCGATCAAAGCGCGGTCAGAATCGCTCAGTATTTCAAATTCCTTGATCCGGAAGATGATCCGCCGCCGACCATCTTTTTGCCGGATATGAGAGACCTGGCAATCACTACGTCCATTGTCTACAACCGAAATTATGGCTCGCCTGAACCTTACTTTACGATTCAGATCCGGTTTGTCGACGATCCGTCGCAAACAACCGGCATACCAAGGGGGCAGGTCAAAGCGCGCGCAGAGGCGGTGGCCCAACAGATCATTGACGAGATCGTTGCCATTGAAAGCGAAGAAAGCCTGCCGATCACCGCAACGCTGACTTGGCTGTAAGCTAATGGCTGTTCCGGTAATTGCAGCATCAGGAGCGGCTGCAGCAGGAACCGGCACGTCGCTGGCTGTTCCGTATCCGTCGGGGATTAACTCCGGCGATCTGTTGATCTTCGCGTATTGTAACGGTTCTGCGAATTTCAACGGCAGCACTCCGTCCGGCTGGACGCTTGAACTTGCTCAACAGCAAGGCACGACCGTTCAGACATCTGTTTTCAGTAAAATTGCCGCCGGTTCGGAAAGCGGCAATCTGAGTTTCACCGGCCTGAGAAGCGGCGATAGCCACATCGCCAGAATGCACCGCATCACCGGTGGCGACACCATCGAAGCGGTAAACTCCAGCGGCGCGTCTTCCAAGACAGTCACGCACCCGTCAACGACGACGTCCTGGGCCGACAGTCTCGTAATGCAATTTACGGGCATCAATGATGACGAGACGGCCGCAAGTTTCACCGGCGAGACTGGCGGCGATTTGACGCTTCATTCGCAGGATAGTGGGACTGGCGGTAATGACGTTGCGCTTTCTTTGCAAACAGCCGGCCTTGCATCAGCCGGAACGATCTCCGGCGGATCGTGGACTTACGCCGGCGCGACAGAAGCTTTTGTCACTATCGGACTTGCCGTCTACACGAATGTTGATCCTACATACGATCAAGATAGCTATCGGTTTCGTAATGATGACGGAACGGCGTCGACTGCGACGTGGATGGCGAACGTCAATACTGTTCCGCCCGATATTGATCTGGATACAAATTTCAGAATTCGGTTTCTAGTTCAAACAAACGATTTCACAACGTCGGACCAAGACGTTGGATTTAACGCATATTACCGCATCGACACCGGTGGCGGTTTCGGTTCCTGGGGACTAATAACCAGTAGCACAGAACTAGAACACATAAGTTCACCAAACTATAACACTGCGCAAGATAATAATCAGAGAATAGGCTCCGGTACGCTGGCGGACGGCTATATAATCGAGTCCTCAGCAATTATTTCTTCCACTAATTTAACAGATATCGGTCCTGTTGAGGAGTATGAGCTTGAGTATTGTTTCCACTGTGACTCTGGTGCACCCACGCCGGCGGAGGGCGGAGACGTAATTGAAGTGCGTCTAGTTTTAGGTGGCGTCGATCTAGACAGCTATACGAATACAGCGTCATTTACGGTAGCCGGGGCCGGTGTCGGATTAACGTTTCTTCCGCCACACAGGCGTCAACCAAACCTGAGATTCTAGAAGGCAACGCAATGGGCATAATGTATTCTTCGGTTCTCGATACGGCGGCGACGGCCGCTGCTATTGATTTCTTCGAACTTCTCACGCCGGCCGATGCCGTCGCAATCATCCATTCGGTTAGAATCACACAATCGACCGATGCGGGTGATGCACAAGCGGAAATGCTGGAGCTTGTCATGCGGCGCGTTACAGGCGCCCCTACATCGGGATCGGGCGGCACCACGAACGAAAATCCGCTGATGCAAGGAGCGCCAGCGGCGGGCAGCATTTGCGAAGCGGGCAATTCGACCAAATTGACAGGCGGGACATCGGTTGATCTTCTACGGGAAGGCTTCAATGTTCAAGTCGGCTTTTTTTGGACGCCAACGCCGGAAGAGCGGATCATAATCTCGCCGTCAACGCGGCTAGTTGTGGAATTGGTCACAACGCCGACCGATGCCTTGGATTTTCACGGCACGCTGATCTTTGAAGAAATAGGCGGCTAAAATGTCGCGCGGAGTATTCCGCAAAAGGATATATGCTGGCCGCCCGCCTTGGCTTAGGTGGATTGCGGGGACTGTTTCTGGTTTCACAAGCGGCACTGGCGTTGCAACCGGAACAGCCACCGGCGCGGCCATTGGCTCTTCTGTTGTCGCTGCTACCGGTGCGGCCACGGGATCTGCCACCTTAGCGGCTACCGGTGTAGCGATATTTGCTGGTGATGGCGTTGCCTCAGCAACGGGTACGGCTGCCGGTATAGGCTCCGGTATCAATGCGGCGGACGGCGCTGCATCTGCAACCGGAACGGCCGCTGGCGTTGGTGAAAGCACGGCCGCTGCCACGGGTGCGGCGACCGGTACTGGCACCCTTGCTGGCATTGGCCTGGGCATCAATGCCGCAGACGGTCTTGCCTCCGCTGCAGGAACGGCAACCGCAACCGGCGAAAGCACAGCGGCGTCCACCGGTGCCGCTTCTGGTACAGGCACGGCTACTGCGGTCGGAACCGGGATCAATGAGGCGGTAGGTGCCGCATCGGCCACGGGGACGGCGGCGGCGACAGGGTTTGCCCTTGCGATTGAAGAGGGCGTTGGTGCGGCTTCTGGAACCGGTACTGGTACGGCAACCGGTGCATCAACGGCGGCAGCAACCGGTGCGGCAACGGGCGCAGGAACGCTTGCCGGTATCGGTCTTGGTATCAATGCAGCGGATGCGGTTGCTTCCGCCACGGGTACGGGTGCTGCGATTGGTGCCAGTACAGCCGAAGCAACGGCGGCGGCTTCGGCGCTTGGTACGGCAGCGGCGGTCGGAACCGGGATCAATGAAGCTGTCGGCGCAGCAACCGGTACAGGCACAGCCGTTGCGACCGGTGAAAGCACATCGGAAAGCGTTGGCGCGGCTTCGGCGACAGGGACAGCGGCGGCAACGGGTGCTAGTACAGCAGCATCGACAGGCGCGGCGACCGGAACTGCGACGGGTGCGGCGGTCGGTCAAGGTGAGAGTGTCGGGACGGCAAGTGCGGCCGGCACCGCATCAGGTGTCGGTGCGTCAACGGCGGCTTCTACTGGTGTAGCAACCGGAGCGGCGACGCTTGCTGCTATTGGTCAAGGTATTGCGGCCGGTGATGCGGTAGGAAGTGCGGCAGGGACGGCGGCGGGTGTCGGTGCATCGATATTTGCAGCGACAGGCGTTGCGGCAGCGACAGCAAGTTCAATCGTTGTTGGCGCATCGACGGCTGAAGCTGTTGCGGCGGCTCTGTCAACGGCGACAGGCGCGGCTGTCGGAGAAGATGCAGGCAGTGGCATTGAATCAGCCACGGCCGCGGCATCGGCAACCGCCACGGGGACGGCTATCGGGTCATCGATAGCAGCGGCGACAGGCGTTGCGACAGGTACGGCGACGGCTGCCGGTATATCTGATGCGGGTGTAGTTCAACCAGACGGCATTACCGATACACACGACGGATCACCGCGGCGAATAAAAGAATATATAAGCCGGCAGGCAGCGCGAGACGCGGACCGCAATCGGGAGATATTCGAACGGTCGCAGCGCGCATGGAATGACGATCTTGACAGAATCGTTTCCGGTGCATTCGGCAAGGTACTGGAAGGCGATGTTCGCCCGGTCCGGGCAAAAGAGCGAAAGCGTATCGCGCAGATCGTCAATCGAAATGTTAGAAAAGATATCAATCTAGAAGGTTTGGACTATCGATTTAGCGAGATTGATCGACTGATCAAGGAATATGAGCGGCTTATTTATTTATCGCCACCCGAGTTTAAGAAAACGAATGATGAAGAGGCCATTTTGGCCTTACTTATGAGCATGTGAGAATAGAATGGCCAGGCCAATTTCTATAATTAGCAATGGTGGCCGTCCTATTACCAATGCATATCCTAACGGCGCGCCAATGACACCGGTCGATGCGGATACACCAGGAGGCGAGCCGGTAACTCTCACCGTGACGCCCGGTGCCGTTCCGGTAGCTCTTGTAAATGATGATTTGACAGAATGGGTGTCATCACCGCCTTGGTTGCCGGCCGGCGCAATCGCATATTTGGATTTCCAGAATGGCAATTATTATGCCGGCGGTGCCGAGCGCGCGGTTTCCGATATTCTTGGCGGTGGTTTTGATATCACTGAGATCAGCGGCTCCGGAATGTTTGTTGATTTTACAACATCGACTAACCGTCCGGATGCTATCGGAGTATTGCTTTCGGACTTCGATACGACGATTGATGGCGGTTTGACATTCGTCTGCGAATGCGACGCTGGTGCTTTTGCACCGCTCGGCACAATGCTGATGATATTGGAAGGTAGTAACGCCAACACGTCGGAATATTATATTGTCAATGAGGCGGCCTCTCTTGGTAGAGGACAAATTTATGATAGCGCTGTTCTAAATGAAACTGGGCCTTCAAGTGAATTATCAACCGGCGTTAACAAGGTGGCGTTTTGTATTTTCCGAGATGAAGGCGGCGGCAATTTTGGCGTGTCTGCGTCGATCAATGGAAACACGGCTTTCGGCAATGCCGATATCGGTCTTTCTGGAGCATCGCGCATTGTCGATACCGTACATCTATTTCATGTTGATGAATGGTCGGTAGCAATGGATCCCATTCATATTCGCAATTTCACGATCTTCGGGCCGAAATCAGACGCTGAACTTGAAGCACTTTCAACATAGGCCCCATACGTTAAATATGAGGAAAAAATGCCAAGACCTGTTTCTATCATTAATGCTGGCGGCAGGCCGGTGGCAAACACAGCGGACGAGACGCGCGGCGTTCCAATGACGCCTGTTACGGCACCATTATATGGGGAGCCTGTCACGCTCTATGATGGGGGCGCGCCAGTTGTGCTCGTCAATGACGATTTGTCTTTATGGGAAAATTCTGCGGCAGTTATGCTTGAAGGTCGAGCTGATGGTGTGGCCTTCGATTTTAAGCAGGATAATTACGCCATTAAGGCATCAGGAGTCATTATTGAAACCGGATCAATCACTGGAGATATGTCGGCTGATTTTTCAGGTACGCCATTGCTCAATGCCAATGGAATGCATTTTGACGGTTCGTTTTTCCATACCGGCTTTGATCTAAGTCGAGTGACTGGCTGGGTAGATACCAAGTTCACTTGGTATTGTCACATTCATAATTCTGACGACAGTACGGTTTGGCGCGTGGCTCTAAGGCTTTCCGATGAAGCACTTGATATCCATGCTTATGAATTTGTGCAGTCTGGTCAAACGCGCTCGCAAATATATGGATCGGACAGCGGTGCGCAACAGTATGCAAATTTCGAGCCTTCTACTATTGTGGGCCTGACAGAGACCAAAAGAGGCGTTGCGATTGAGTTGAATAATACGCAGATTGCAAGAGATGGAACAACAGTAGCTACGGACACCAATTGCACAGTCGGGACGAATTTCAGTCAGCTTCTTATTGGCTGCAATAACGATGCGACGGGCGTCAGGCCGCTTTTGGCGACGATGGAGAGTGTTCTCGTGATTTGCAACGAGCGCGATAATGCAGCGACGTTGCAAACCAATACGACGCTTTAACGAACCCTGGATCAGCTATCAGAAAGATTGAGACGGGAGGAAAATATTACGAATGAAGCAAAAATGGATTTGGCACCCCGTTGAAAAACGATTGATTTCGGCACATGAGTATGTGCGCCCGCCGGCGAGCCGTTCGCATCTGCCATCGCCGACAATCATTACCGATCATATGAAGCCTGTTCAGTCCATGCTGGATGGGCAAATATATGACAGCAAATCGGCGCTTCGTGCGACTTATAAGCAGGCCGGCGTTGAGGAACTGGGCAATGATGCGCCATTAACAAAAAATCCGGCCAAAAAGCCTGATACGAAAGCCATTGAAGAGGCTGTAGGCAAAAGTCTCGCCAGAGTTGGCATAACCGACTAACGCACCCTTTCAGAGAGGATATTATGAGTGAAGAACAGGCGGCGGAAGCCGTAGCTGAACCCGTTGACGTGTCTGATGAGCCGGTAATTGAGGTTGATGAGGCTAAAGCGGCTGTCGATCGTGCTTTTGAGACGATAGGGAAGGCAGAGGCAGAACCAATCAAAGAGGAGCCTGCCGCAGATCCTCAAAAGGACATCGGTGAAACTGATATCCCTGAGCCTGAGAGCGAGACAAAGCCTGCGGAAGACGGGCGCGAGCGCAATCCGGACGGCACATTCAAGGCGAAAGAAGCTGACGATACGGCCAAGGAAGAGCCAGCCGAATCTACGCAAACAACCTTTGCCGAGCCGCCGAACCGTTTTAGCGCCGACGCCAAGAGTGCATGGAAGGATGCACCGGAACCAGTCAGGGCGGAAATACACCGTGCCGTCAAGGAATTAGAGTCAGGCATTGATAAATATCGTGAAGAGGTAGCTGAGTTTGAGCCATTGCGTGAATACAACCAGATGGCCAAACAACACGGAACAAGCATCAGGGACGCGCTAGACCGTTATACGGGTCTTGAGAGAATGCTGGCGGGCGAGAACCCAATGGCAGCTATTCAGGACGTTATGAGCTATGCGGGCGTCTCCCCGCAACAATTCGCTGCCCAGGTTTTGCAAGAAAGCGGCATTGAAGGCGATGTTACGCCGGAGCATCTAGCGCAATTGCAGAATGCCGGACAGCAGGATTCCGTTATTCGAAGCCTTCGCAATGAGATTGCCGCTCTGAAACAGGAAATTAATGGCGTTTCGACAACGGTCCAGGATCAGAAAACCGCCGAAATCGAACGGCAGGTAACGGAATTCGCCGCAGATAAACCCCGCTTCGAAGAATTATCGGAAGATATCAAATTCTTTATTGAAAGCGGACGAACAGACAATTTAGCGGAAGCTTATGAACTGGCAGAACGGCTCAACCCTGCTCCAGTCGCTTCCGAGCCACCTCCGGTGGAAGAACCGACCCCCGATGCTCAACCCAAAAAGGGGTCATTATCCGTAACGGGCGCTCCAAGTTCCGGCTCAAACCCGGCTAACAGAAAGCCGCCTTCCTCAGCCAAGGATGCCGTAGATCGTTCTTTTGAAACTCTCGGCATCGGCTAAACAAGCTAGGAGCCAAATATGGCACTGACCTCAGTAGAGAAGCTTAGAGAAGCTTTCTCGCTGGCGCTTGAGGATCGCTCCAAAGGCTACGCCGACTTGGTGTCGAACTCGAACGCCATCCTCTATATCTGGAGGAAAAAAGGGCAGTTTCGCGAATTCTCGGGTCCAACGATCCGAGAGAGGCTGCTTTATAACGAATCGCAAACTTATACCCGTTATTCCGGGTATGACTTCTTTAACCCGCAACCCGCCGAACTGTTCAACGATGCGGAATATACGCCAAAACTGGCGGCCGTGTCGGTGACGCTCTCCGGTGAAGATATTCTGAAGAACTCCGGTTCAAACCAGCTTCGGAACATCATGACGGAGCATATCAAGGCGGCAGAAACCGAACTGGTTGACCGTTTTGTTGAGGATCTCCATTCAGACGGAACCGCTGCAAATCAGATCGGCGGCCTGCAACTTGCCATTCCTACGACGCCTTCAACCGGCGTGTATGGCGGGATTGACAGAGCGGCCAATGCGATCTGGCGGACAACGACTTATGACGCGCACTCGGCTTTTACCGGCATCACGCAGGTGAATTCGACAACTGTCAAGTCGATCTTCAACCAGGTCATGAATGCCCGCTCCCGTGGCAATAAAGGTCCGGATTGCATCATTTGCTCATCGCAGCATTATGAGGCTTATCAGGCCGCTACGGAATCAATCCAACGTATCAATGATACTGGAACGCTGGGCAAACTGGGTTTCACGACCCTTAAATATTACGGCGGCGGCAAGTCCGTTGATGTCGTGTTGGAAGGTGGGATCGGTTCGGCTATGCCGTCTGATACGACCTACTTCATTGACAGCAATGGAATGGGCTTCCGCTATCATCCGGATCGTAACTTCGTCTCGTTTGGCGGCAAACAAATGCCGGTGAACCAAGACGCGGTTGTCCAACATATTGGCTTTTATGGAGAGGTTTGCATGAGCAATCCGATTCACATGGTCAAGATGTACGATTCGACTCCGGCATCCTAAAGGAGACAGATCATGGCATTTTTCGTTTCTGAGAATGTGTTGGTCGGTCAAGGCATTGCCGAGAACTCGACTACACAAAAGCAGGCCCTTGGCCAGATTGTCCGGGCGAAAGACCCGGATTATGGTATGGGCGAATTCATCTATTTAAAGGGCGTCGCATCAACGGCGGTCGGCGAATGGGTGACATATAACGCTGACGACTGGACCACGACTCTATTAGCGGCAAACGCTATCGGCCCAGTTGCCATTGCTATGTCGGCTTGTGTTGCCGGTGAATTCGGCTGGTATCAGATCAGCGGTAAAGCCGTTGGTTTGGCCGCTGCCGGATTTGTTGACGACGCCAACGTTTACGCAACCGCTACGGCGGGAACCGTGGACGATGCCGTTGTTGCTGGCGACAGAGTCAAGCGCGCCAAGGGGGCCTCTGCGGTCGCCGGCGGTGTGGCTGACTTTGAGATTGATCGTCCGTTCATGGATGATGCAGTCGCGGCATAAATAATGAGGGGCGGCTTTCGGGCCGCCCCTTTCGCACCCTCTCAGACAGGAGAATAGTCATGTATGAGGAAGACACACGACATCTGCATATCGAATTCTTTGAAAGCGAACCGGAGGAGGACAAGGCCGAATCCAAGAAGCATGGACGGCCGATCTTCAAGACCAAAGAAATGGTTCGTATCCGGTTTGTGGGAGATAACAAGCGCATCCATGTTGCGCCAGCCAATGAAGTGGCAAAGCGCATAAGGGATGATGCCGGAAACTATGTTGGCCTGAGCTACAAGGAGAGATGGCCAAAACACTATGAGGCTTTCAAGGCCAAGCAGGCGCCAATTGTCGATGGAACGCCATTGACTGAAATGGCTTCCTTGACTTCAGCAAAGATTGCTGAATTGCGCGCTCTGAACATCCACACGCTGGAGGCTTTGGCGTCTTTGGACACGACAGGCCAGAAACGACTTGGCATGGGTGCCTTGACGCTCAAACAGCAGGCCCAGGCCCATCTGGACAAGATGGAAGGCGAATCCGTTGAAATGCGTTTGGTGGAACAGAATGCGGCCCTACAAGCGCAAATCGATGATATGAAGGCTCAGATGGCGGACTTGTCAAGTCGGCCTGCAGACACCGTTTCTGCCAGTCCATTCCATGAGATGGAAACTGACGATATTCGGGCATGGTTGACAGACAGAACGGGAGAGCGCCCGCATGGGAATATCAGTCATGACAAGCTTGTGAAGATGGCCGATGAGGTTATCGCCAAGGAAACCGAAAAAGCCGCTTAGGAGACCAAAATGGCAAGATTTGAGAAACTGCAAGATCCGATTTACGTATCGGCCTATCGGCCGTCTGTTGACCCGGCGCCGCCATGGGCACCCAAGAAACTACCCAAAATGAAGGATGACGATTGGCTTGTCCAGGAAGGCAAGAGTGTTGATATCGTCAGCAGCGATGATATGAACACGAAATATCGGTTCGTCAATCTGCGCCGGGATCGGATGTAGTCCATGACTATCCTGAGCGTCTGCCAGCAAGCCGCAACTGTCATGGGGATTGACGTTCCTACGCAGGTTTTTGGCGGGACTGATCGCGAGCAAGTGGAATTACAGGCGCTAGCCAATGAAATGGCGAAACGCATTGCTCGTGCTCATGACTGGCAATTGTTCATGAGGATCAAGGAATATACCGGGGATGACGTGACGGTGACGTTCGCTCTACCAACGGATTATGATCGAATGCCGAAAAAGGCACAACTCTGGTCATCGTCCTTGGAGACGCCATTCACGCATATTCTGTCGGCCGATCGGTGGTTGGACCTGGACGTCCGGTCTTATGATTTTGTCGTCAATGCGTGGATTATCATTGGCGGTGAAATGGCGATCAAACCAGCCATGGCGACAGGGGTCACGGCAAGTCACTATTATCAGTCAAACCTCATTGTTAGCCCGGCATCAGGCTCGGATCAGATCGAATTTGTTCTCGATACCGACAGTTTCAGGCTTTCAGAGCGTCTTCTGAAGCTGGGTATGATCTGGCAATGGAAGGCCAATAAGGGCCTGCCTTATGCTGAAGATTTGGCCAATTATGAGGAATTCAAGGAAAAGGAAATCAGCGACGATAAGGGGTCACGAATTATTCATATAGGTGAAAGGCGTCGGCCGAAGGGCGTCAGAACATCCTATCCGCAGAGCATTCCGGGATGAGGGCAGCACTTCGCAGGGTTCCGGTTGCACGTAAGGAACGTCAAAAAAGCAAGGTCAAGACATTTCCAGCGGCTCGGAGAGGCTGGATTGTCAATGAGAATTTGGCCAACGTCGGGCCGGAGGCTGCTTTTCGATTGGAGAATGGCATTCCAACACTGACAGGAGTCAGAATTCGTAAAGGCTCTACGCTTTTTGCTACGATAGATACGAATCCTGTCGAAAGCCTATTTTCATACCGAACGGGGTCAACAAACAAAATATTTGCGTCAAACACGTCATCGATTTTCAACATCACGGCGGTTGCCGATCCTGAGGTTGCCCCGGCGGCTGATGTGACCGGGCAGACGAGCGGCTATTATTCAACGATCCAGTTCGAGACGGCTGGCGGCGATTTTCTCTATGCAGTAAACGGCGATAACAGCCCGCAGCTTTATGACAATTCGACATGGACAGCTATCACCGGAGCATCCTCTCCAGCGATTACGGGTGTTACGACATCCTTATTGATCCAAGTCTGGGTGTATCGGTCTCGTATCTATTTCGTTGAAAAAAATTCCATGTCGGCTTGGTATCTGCCGGCCGACAGTATCGGCGGCGCGGCCACGGAAGTCTCGCTAAGAGGCATTTTTCAAAAAGGTGGAAGCCTTCTTATGGGGGCAACGTGGTCGTTGGATGCCGGGGACGGCGTTGATGACAAATGCGTGTTTATCTCCGATCAGGGCGAAGTCGCCGTTTATGACGGATTGGACCCTGGGGATGCAACATGGCGGCTTGTCGGTCGTTATGACATCACACCGCCTTTAGGCAAAAACGCGACAATGAGAGCCGGCGGCGATCTTCTGGTCATGACGGAAGATGGCATTGTTCCGATTTCCGAGACCATTCACAAGGATGCGGCGGCATTATCTCTTGCGGCCATTACACGTCCGATCGAACCGGAATGGAAAAAGGAGGTTGCTTCAAGAACCGCGAATGGTCCTTGGGAAATCCTGAAATGGCCGACAGCGAATATGGCTATTGTGGCTTTACCGGGCACGACAACTGATGATTCCCGTTATTGCTTTATCGTTAATATAGAGACCGGCGCTTGGGCAAAATGGCCAGGATATGATGTACAGTGTTTAGCGCTGCATGATGATTGGGCCTATTTTGGCACTCTGGACGGGACAATCATAAAGGCCGAAAGTGGCGGGGATGATAACGGTAGTCCTTATGAATTTATCTACATCCAACATTTTGATCATCTGAAAGCGCCAGCAGTCAACAAACATGCTTTAATGGCCAGAACGACATTTCGCGCAAGCCAGCCATTCAATGCAAAGATCAGTGTCTCAACGGATTATACGGTCAAACTCCCGGCGGCACCGCCAGCTTCTGGAGCGGTTGTCGGCGATGTTTGGGGAGCGACATCCCTATGGGGCACAGCAATATGGGGAGCGGGCGGGATATTAACGACGACGACTAAATGGGTGTCGATTGGAAAGAATGGCTTTGCCATTGCACCACAGATTCAGATTACATCGGGCAGCGCAACAGCGCCGGATGCAGAACTGATCGCATTTGATTTACTCTATGAGCCTGGAGGAGTAGTTGTGTGAAACTGCTTTACGGGCAGGATAAATTGGTCGCGAATTTTGTTGCACAGACTGTACCAGGATTGGAAAGAGGTTTTGGACCGTGTAAGACGATTGGAATTGTTGATAATGACCAATTGATTGCCGGACTTGTTTATCACAACTGGAACCCGGAATCCGGCGTCATAGAAATATCCGGTTCGGCGTTAAGCCCACATTGGTTGACGCGATCAGTCCTTAAGGAAATGTTCGATTATCCATTTAACCGCTGCGGCTGTCAGATGGTCGTAATGCGCGTCTCGGAGCATAATAAACGGCTCCATAGACAACTCAAAGCGTATGGCTTCAAAAGCTATGAAATTCCCCGGTTAAGAGGCCGGAAGGAAAGTGAAATCGTTTTCACGCTCACCGACGATGACTGGCGAGCGGGAAGATTTATGAGGTCCACATATGGGCAAACCATCCGCACCCGCGCCGCCTGATCCGAAGGCCACAGCGTCAGCACAAACCGCTACGAATGTTGGGACAGCGATTGCCAATCAGCAATTGGGTAATGTCAATCAGATAACACCCTATGGCAATCTGACTTATTCGCAGACTGGTACCTATGATTATACCGATCCGCACACGGGCCAGGTGCATACTTTACCCAAGCAAACGGCAACACAGACTTTTTCTCCATCGCAGCAAGCTATCTTTGATCAATCACAGGTAGCGCAACGTAATCTTGCTGGCACGGCGGCCGATCAATCGGCATTTCTTCGGGATTATCTCGGACAACCGGTTAATCTGAGTAATGAGGCCGTCGAATCGAGATTGTTTGATCTTGGCCGCAAACGCCTTGACCCCGCTCTGCAGGAACGTCAGGAACGCTTGGAATCCAGCCTATCGAACCGGGGCGTCAAGATGGGATCGGATGCCTATGATCGGGCAATCGAACTCAACAGACAGGCGGAAAACGACGCCTATAATCAGCTTCTTTTGACCGGTCGCCGGCAAGGTGTCCAAGAGGCTCTTTCAGAGCGCAATCAGCCGATCAATGAAATTACAGCACTTTTGTCGGGGTCTCAGGTTTCACAACCGAATTTCGTGAACACGCAGCAGCCGCAAATGCCAACAGTGGATTATGCCGGATTAGTACAGGATAATTATAACCAACAGCTTGGCATTTATAATCAGCAAATGCAGAACGCAGGAGGCATTGCCGGTGGCCTCTTCGGTTTGGGATCGTCGGCTTTACGGGCGGGGATACCATTAATGTCCGATCGCCGAGTGAAAAAGGATATTAAGAAAGCCGGCACCGTTGATGGCATGGGACTGTATAGGTTCCGTTATAAGGGCGAAAGCAAATCTGCCCCGATGCATCTGGGCTTAATGGCGCAGGAAGTTGAGAAGAAAAAACCCGATGCGGTTATGGAGCGTCATGACGGGGTTAAAATGGTCGATTACGGCAAGGCGCTGGAGGCAGTCTGATGGCTTTCATATTCGGCGGCGATACCGGCCTAACTCCTGAAAAAGTCAAGCATTTGCGTGAAATCGCCAAGGCCATGGCATTACGCAGGACGCCACGAAATGTTGGTGAAGGCATAGCGGCCTTGGGGCAAGGATTATTTGGCGGATTAGCAGAACTTAAAGCTAATCAAGCCGAACGTGCAGGACGTGAGGAATTTTCTAATCTCTTCGGAGACTACTTTGATGGCACTGCGGAAGCGCCGGTCGCTCCCTCCCAGGCAAGGGCTGCATCTGCGGTGCCATCATCTTCAGCCGGTGAGCCACAAGAGTTAGAGACATATATCCGCAAGGCCGCTGCCGATCGTGGGATTGATCCGAACACTGCCGTTAAAGTAGCGCGAGCGGAAGGATTAGCGCCGGGAGTATGGCAATCGAATGTGGTAAAAAATGGTGCCCGAGAGCCATCTTATGGGCCATTCCAATTGCTGGTTGGAGGCGAAGGAACGGGTTTTCCTACTGGCTTGGGTAATGAATTCATGCAATCGACGGGATTAGATCCACGCGATCAATCGACGGCTTATCAGCAAATAGATTTTGCCCTTGATCAGGCAAGACAAGGTGGTTGGTCGCCTTGGTATGGCGCGTCTAGAGCAGGGGTCAATGAATGGGAAGGCATTAATAAAAATCCAGCGGCATTGGCTGTTGGGCAATCTACGATGATTCCACGCGGGCAAGTGGATTCCCTTGCTGCCCCGCAACAGGTAGCTCAAGCTTTAGGTAGTGCGCAGGGCGGTCAGAGAAGGCCATCAGGCATCGATCCGAGATTGATGGAGATAATCAACCATCCCTATGCAAGTGACGCTGCACGGTCCGTTGCTGGCGCATTACTCAAGCAACAGATGGAAGCCAGTCAACCGCCTGATCCGATGGACACGTTAAGACAACGCAAGCTGGAAATTGAAATCCAGCGAATGCAGCGGCCCGAACAGAAAGAGCCTCCAAAGATTGTTGAACTTTTCGATCAAGAGACGGGGCTCCCATATAAAGCGCAGTTTAACGCATCGACGGGTCAATATGAAAAAATCGGCGGCGTTAAAGCCCCATCCGGCACAAGCCTACAGGTTGATCCGGAAACTGGAGCGGTATCATTCCAGCAAGGTGTTGGCATAAAAGGGAAACCGCTAACGGAATCGCAATCTAAATCAACGACTTATTCGGTGAGAGCAGAAGGCGCGCTGCCAATATTGGATGAACATGGTGATGCATTATTGAATCTTGGTGAGGCGGCAGGGGGCAGTATTCCGGGAATCGGCAATTATCTTAAATCGGAGCAATATCAGAAGGCAGAGCAGGCTGGAACAGAATTTTTGCAAGCCGTTCTCCGAAAGGATACGGGCGCAGCCATTACCAAGGAAGAAACAGAAGAATATGGTAAAGTCTATTTGCCGCAGCCAGGAGATAGGCCGGGCACCATAGAGCAAAAGCGAATTTCCAGACAAAGGGCGCTTGATGCCATCAAGGCAGGAATGACGCCAAGTGCCATTCTCGCTCAAGAAAAAGCATTACAAACATCTGATCCGCGCGAAAAGGCAAAAGAGGAATTGCAGCGTCGGAAGACGCAATCATTGCCAGAAGGGGTCACTGAAGATGATATTCAACACACAATGAAAATTCACGGCATGACACGAGAGCAAGTGCTGGAGGCAATCAATGCCCCGTGATTTATTGGCTGAACGAAAAAAGCCACGCGATCTGTTATCCAGCAAACCATCGTCTTATGATGAAACTTATTTCGCTCAAGGCACGTCGGGAATCAATGAAGGCATCGCTAACGTTTTGGGACTTCCCGTTGACATAGCCAATACGGCTATCGGATTGGGAATGCGCGGCGCAAATAGAGCATTAGGAACAGAGTTACAACCGTCGCAAAAGCCTTTTTTGGGTAGCCGTTTCATAAGGGAGGGATTGGAGAATATCGGATCTATTCGCCCTGAGACTCAAGACCCTGGAAAGCAAGTCGTTAGACGCATTGGGCAAGAGGTGGGCGCATCTGTGGTGCCTGGCGGGGCGTTTATCGGGCAGGCAGCGAGACCAGTACGAGCGGGCGCACAATTAGTGGCGTCATCGATCGGAAGCGGAATAGGTGGCGCAATTGCAGAGCAGGTCGCCCCGGATAATGCTCTAGCGGAAATGGCCGGGCAGGTTATTGGAGGCGGATTAACGGCTGGCGGCTTTGCTGCGGCAGAGCGTAGAGCGAGAAATAAAGCGTTTCGAAAATCTATTCCTTCGATTGAGGGATTAAAGGAACGGGCATCAAAACAATATGATGCAGCGGAAGCGTTGGGAATTACCGCATCGCCCACAATTACAAAACAGATTGCACAGGACGTCCGCAAAATTGCTGCGGATGAAGGCGTTATTACGCCTGTTGGTCGGATAGCAAAGGGCTATCCTAAAGTACGAGATGTTATCAATGCGGCTGATGATTATGCGCAAGGAACGATGACAGTCCCGCAAATGAAAGCAGCGCGCAAAACATTTCAAGCGGCGGCGCAAAGTGCAGATAAGGGTGAAAGTCGAATCGGCACTATTATGTTAGAGCACTTTGACAATACAATAGCGCCTCTCGCCCCACCATTAAAGGAGGCGCGAGCCTTATATCACGCTGCAATGAAGGCAAAAACATTAGATCAGGCCAAAGAATTGGCTGGATCGCGGGCAGGACAATTCAGTGGATCAGGTTTTGAAAATGCGCTTAGAACGGAATATCGTGGTTTAGAAAGAGCAGGAATTAAAGACAAATTTCCCATGCGGGGATTTACGCCGGATGAGAGATCGGCTGTTAGTCGAGTTGCGCAAGGGACAAGGGGAGCAAATATTGCTAGAGGCTTTGGAAAATTAGCGCCCACAGGTGTTGTTTCCGGTGGAGTTAATATAATGCCAGCTCTTACAGGCGTAGCAGCAGGCAATCCAATGGCCGGTGCCGCCGTGAGCGGCGCAATGGCAGGAACGGGAATTGCTGGTAGAGGCATTGCCACAAGAATGGGCTTGAACAATGCCGAGTTAGCCGAACTTTTAGTGAGAAATCAAGGGGCATTAACAAAGGCGCCGGCAATTTCAGATGAAATGCGCCGCATTATAGCGGCTTTAGCGATAGCTCAGGGAGCAAATGCAAATGCGCGATAATTCTGGTCGAAAGATTGAAATCTATAGCCCCGGCGAAAAGATATGGATAGCAATCTTTTTTGGGGTGCTTGCGCTTATATTCTTTTTAGGTTGATAGGAGATAGCTCATGCCAAGAGACGGCGCTAGTTAACATCCCGCGCGTTTTGCTGCATTGCGGCGGCGCATTTTGGCTGCGTGACAAGCACGACAATTTCGCCACCCTTCTTTTGTTATGCGGGTGTTCTCAGGAGTAAATTCATGGCCATATTTACAATGCGTCATTGCTTGTTTTTTTGCGCCGCTGGCCTTACCACCTAAGGCAAGGCCAGAAAAATTGCTACGTGGTTTTGGGTCAATTATTTCGTCATAGGATAATCCAGCTTTATATCGCGCAATGATGGCATCAGCCTTAATGCCAGCGATTTCTGCGAGTTCTATGGCAAGATATTCAGTGCCATTAATGAAAAGACGGTTGGTGCGGCGTGTGTTGCGAAGCTGTTGTTTCTGCGTTACCCATCGGCAATTTTCGGGCGAATAATCACCGTCATTGTCAATGCGATCGATTGAATGTCCTTCAGGACGCGGTGACATGTCTTTGACAAACGTGTGAAAATCATCCCATGCTGGACAAATAGAAATTCCGCGTCCGCCATAATGTTTCCAATTGGGATGATTCGGATTGAGGCATCTTTGACGCATTGATTGCCAAACGCCGTAAAGTGGATGTGGATTTTTAAAGGGCATGGTTCTCTCCTTTTGCCCTTTATAACATAAACTGCCAAGCAATGGAAGAGGATTATCAAATGCCCCGAGACGGAGGCGGTGTAATGTCGTGGCCAGCCGGAACCAATCCGACTGATGGCGAAGACATAGATGCCGCTACAGAGAATGCCTTTCTCAATGACTTATTGGCGGATCTTAACGCGGCACGTCCAGTAACGGCTGGCGGCACTGGTGCGACATCGGCAGCGGCGGCAAGGACAGGCTTGGGGCTTGCAATAGGCACCGATGTCCAGGCACACGGGGCTGTTCTTGACGATCTTAATACGCTTGGCGCAAATGCCGCAGATAGTGAATTTCTTGTCGGCACCGGAGCGGGTGCTTTAACATGGGAAACCGGCGCAACGGCGCGTGCATCATTAGGCTTGGTGATTGGAACGGATGTCCAGGCTTTCGATGCAGAATTGGCAGCTTTAGCCGGGCTAACATCAGCGGCGAACAAGGTTCCACGCTTTACAGGATCAGGAACAGCCGACCTTCTCGATTTTCTCGATGAAGATGCAATGACATCGAATAGCGCGACGGCCGTTGCATCACAGCAGAGCATTAAGGCATATGTGGACACGGAAATTGCAACTGTCACAAATACGGCATCGGTGTGGGTGTCATTTAATGGAACGGGAGTAGTCGCAATTAATGATGATTTCAATGTTTCGTCAATTACCGATAACGGGACTGGAGACTATACGATCAATTTCACAAGTGCTTTGGCAAATGCCAATTACTGCCCTGTTAGCTGTGGTATCGGTAACACGCCGACTGATAATCGGGGCATTGTGGCTATGGAGGGCACAGCGGGAACGGGGCCAACGACAAAAACGACATCAGCTTTAAGAGTAGGATCGGCCACGGGGTCGGTTTCTCAGATTGATATGGCTGACGTTTGCATAGCAATTTTCGGAGGATAATATGGCACCAAGAATCTTATTCGAAAACCCAGACGGTAGCATTGGTGTTATTACGCCATCGAACAACACGCCATTGACCATTGACGAGATTGCCGCAAAAGATGTTCCGGCTGGCGCATCATTTGAGATTGTTGATGAATCGATATTGCCGGATCGAACATTTCGCAATGCCTGGGTGAAATCGGGACCGGGTGCAATTGGACTCGATATGGCCAAAGCTAAAGCATTGGCGCACGGCCGAAATATGGAAAAACGGAAGGGTCGTTTAGCTGATTTGGATTTGGATGAGATGCCGCAACGTCAATCCATAAAAAATGAACATTCCAACATTGAATCGGCGATTGATGCGGCAGCAGATGAAGCGGAACTACGGACGGCAGTGGCAAGCTTATGAGAATTTCCACACGCGGCCTTGATCTTATCAAGATACACGAAGGTTTCCGATCCAAGGCTTATCCTGATCCGGGGTCAAGGGACGGCAAACCATGGACAATTGGCTATGGCCATACGCAGGGCGTCAAAAAGGGCGATGTCGTTACAGAGGCGCAGGCGACGGAATTTCTGCGGCAGGATGTCCGAAACGCCGAATCCTTCGTTACCAAAAAGGTCACGGTTCCGCTCAATCAGAACCAGTTTGATGCGCTTGTGTCGTTCGTTGTCAATATCGGTAACGGGGCGTTTTCACGATCCACGATGCTGAGAAAACTCAACGCTGAGGATTACAAGGGCGCAGCGCAGGAATTCAGGCTCTGGAATAAGAATGATGACCGGGTAATGAGGGGCTTGACAAAGCGTCGAGCGGCAGAGCGGGCGTGTTTTGAATCCGGAGAAACACCGAAGTCGGCCGCCGAAATGGTCAAACAGCTAAAACGGCCTGCTAGCTATAAAAAACTGACGCGCTGGCAAAAGTTCAAAAAATGGCTTACAAGATCAACCTAAAGGAGAAAACTCATGTTTACATCTATCGACAAAGCCATTGTTGGCTTCATTATGGGTGCGATCAGTTTGGCGGCCTATTTTGGAATAGCGATTCCTGACTGGCTTAATGAGACCGCTGTCGCCTCAGTCGCAGCGACCTTGACGCCAATTCTCGTTTATTTCGTGCCAAATAAGACGACATGAAAATTTCCACCATCTGGCAATACGTTTTGAACTATGCCTCCGCCATCGCCTTATTGGCGGCGGGAGCTTGGTTCATTGCCAAGCCACATGCTGAAGGACTGATTAACCAAACCGTTGAACAGCGCTTTGAATTCGTCGAGACCAATGTTAACAATCTCGCCACAACACAGCAGACGCTTGTCGGTGAGATCGGCGATCTAAAAGATGCGATTGAGGCGCAGACAAAAGCAAGCGAGAAGGACGCCGACGTTCAACAGCAAATTCTGAAGGCGATTCAGAAGCTTGAGAAATAAGGGATACCATGAAATATCTGATCATATTCATTGGCCTTGTCTGGGCTGGCACAGCCAATGCACACGAACGTTGCACTTGGGTTAACAATCTTGCGTGGTTGCCGATGGTGCAGTGCGACACGAGCGACGATCGGGGCGAGCGCAAAAGCTTTGAACGGCGCATACCTTCAAAGCCTGATATGCCGGACAAGCCGGATAAACCAAAGCCGCCGAAAGAGAAAGATCGCCACGACCACGGCAAAGGCGATCATACGGCCGGCAAGGGCAAGGGTCACGAGAAGGGCGGTCATCGCGAATAATGCCGATCGGCGCGACAACGGTCATCAGTGGATTTTTTAAGGGGCTGTTTGGATTTCTGCTACGGCTGGTTGCGCCGCTTATCGCTTACCGAAAAGGAAAGGCGGCTGGTAGAAAAGAAGCCATCGCCGAAAAGACAGAAGCGGACCTTAAGGCAATGCAGGTCCGCCAAAAGCACGAAGACGAGTTTGCAAAGCGCTCTGACGACGAAAACAGAGCGGAGGTAGGGAAGTGGGCCAAAAAGTCATAGCGGCTGTCCTAGCCCTGTTTCTGACAGCCTGCGAGACACCTAAACAAGTAACAGGGGATGCGTGCGGACCGTTTCAACCGATAAGGCCCTTGCAGAGTGATTTAGACATGTCCGCCCATCTGATTAATCAGATTGGCGTGCACAACTCGACAGGGGCCGACCTATGCAATTGGACACCATAGAGGTTTGGAAAGCGTTTTGGCGTGTCTTTTTGATTGCCGCATCTATAATCGGGTTATTTTGGGTAGGGATAGCAAACGCGGCAACGCAATGTGGACCATATGGTTTTGTGAGTAAGAATCTCATAAATAAATTCGGGGAATCGCCGCGCGCAAGCGGAACAACGATTGGGAGGGATGCAACGTTACGCATCATGCAAGCCTGGGTTTCTAAGGATGGTAGTTGGACAATTCTTGTCACTGGACCGACGGGAACATCTTGTATCGTGATTGTCGGCCAGGATTGGGAGGATGTGCTGTTTGAGCCGGGGCAGAAATCGTGACTTCACAACGTGGATCTTCCTCGGCGGAGAGATGGTTTCATCATATTGTCGCAGGTTTGAGCTTGCTGGGCCTATCCGCCGGCATAACTATTTTATGGAACCTGGATAGAGATGTTGCGGTGATGCAAGAAAAAATCCAAGGTTTTGAAAAGCAGATCCTACTTTTAAACGCTCATACAGCAAATCGCTACACAAACCTTGATGCTATACGCGACCAGGCAGCGGCTGCAGAGATCCACAGAGACCAAGAGCTTCGCCTGAGACGCTTAGAAGCGCGGCCGTTGCGCGCCAAATAGTTTCCCTCCCCAAAACTGCGTATAACAAACTTAACCCCGCTGGCTTCGGCCGGCGGGGCTTTTGCTTTTATGGGCCTTTGTGCGAGTTCGTTTCGTTGCCCATAAAATAGTGACTGGATTTCATATGTCAAGCCAAATATCTTGACAGCGGTCAATTTTATGGCTATATAACCAGGAACAAGCTAGCACATAGGAGCGGATAATGGCGATCGGAACGCATCCCTCTTGTCGCATCGGCTGCCAAGCATGGACATTAGCGGCAGAAAATGAGCGCTATCGTGATAAGATTGAGGCGTTGGAATGCGAACTCGATGAAGCTGTTGAGGTTGCCTATAAACGCGGTGCAATTGAATGGACAAAATTGAATTTTCCAAACCATCGAGTTTTTAAATCCAAGCCTAACACATAGGAGCGGATAATGAACATTGATTGGAAAGCACTATGGCTATTCAGCATAGCGATCTGGACGGGCAGCATAGCAGTGACCCTTTTAGTGATTTCTGACACATTGACGACAATTGCCGCCGCTCTTGTAGCGGGCCAGATGGCGCAGTGATCAAACTCGTCGTGAGGAGCGGATGAATGGGTAAAAAGATGCCCAAATGTTATGGCCGAGAATATCGGGGCTTCGCAGTTTGTGAGGAAACGCTTGGCATCATATGGCCGACAGCATCAGAACTGCAAAGGGAAGCTATTCAAAAATGGGGTCCAGATCGTTTAACCGCTAATAAAAATTATAGCGTTCAGCCTATCGTTGTCCGCATTGGGCGATAGCAACCTCACCATAAGGAGCGGATAATGGCGCAACCATATCGAGTAAATCAAGGCGGTCTAATGCGCTGCTGTTTGCAGAGCCTTAATGATGCAATGCTGAAGGTGAATGTGTCACCGAAGGAAAACGATACGGTGAAATGCAAATGGTGCAATGACAAATATGGAATGGTTTTCCAAAACGGATTTTGGGAATGGGCTGCGCCGCGAATGGATAGACCATGGATAAGGAAATAGCAAAAATCGACGCTTGGCTTGCGGCCACTGGCATGGCGGAATCCCGCTTAGGGTCGCTTGCTTGTGCTAATGTCCGTGTCATAAAGCGCATTCGCAATGGCACAGCAAGCGTCAGAAGTTTAGAGGCTGTGCTGGATTATATCAGACAGCATCCGATTCCGGGAACCGACGTTAAATCATAGGAGGCTTGTCGCAGTGAAGCCACATCAATCTCAGCTTGAGCCGGCAGACAATAAATTCCATGTCGGCAACAGCGATGACGCCAAACACTATTGGCTAACGCCGCCGTCCCTTTACGCGAAACTGGATGCAGAATTTGGCTTTGATTTTGATCCATGTCCATTTCCGCTGCCCGAAGGATTTGACGGCCTGACATGCGAATGGGGCACAAGCAATTATGTTAACCCGCCCTTCGGATCCATCATCCACAAGGGCAAGAAAAAAGGGCCGACTGCTTGGGTGCGCAAGGCGATTGCGGAACAGGAAAAAGGCAAGCGCGTTGTCCTAGTCTATCCAGTGGACAAATGGCTGCTGATGCTGCTTGAAGCTGGCGCGATAGTCCGCAATCTTCGTGATGTGCGATGGCTGGCGACAGAAGACCGATCTGAAGGTAAAGGCACTGGTCGGCATATCGCCTGTTTCATTCTTGAGCCGCGACCGGTTCAGAATGACGATTTGTTTTCAGAATTCCAAGCTAGATCATAGGAGCGGATATGCAACACGCTTTTGCATTCTCAGTCGTCGTGATTGGCCTTCTAATGGTGTTAGTGATGTCAACTTTTGAAACTGAAATTCGCTGTGCGCTCGGGAACAGCGTTGCGTGTACGGTAATTAGGACCAATGCTGGATTTCAAAACTAGAAACTCGGACATAGGAGGCTACGAATGACGATTGAAGATGACGCCGTTCGGCATTTTCTCCAACTTGCCAATGATCGCGGTGGTGGTTGGGAAATGGCTATGCGGATGATGGCCAATCGCATCTTGGTGCTTGAAGATCGCCTACTGCGCGCAGGAGTCAAATTCCCTGACTGTCCAAAACTCGAAGCTCGTTCATAGGAGCGGATTCACATCCGGTAAACCGCTTCGATTCCTGCCCATGCAATGAGGAACCAACAAAAAGAAAGGGCGGCTGCAAATAACAGCCTCCCAATCCAGGCCCGCCCTTCAATCCCTCTTCTCAACCGTACCATCCATGCGCTTTCGCCAGCCGCTGGCTTTCGTGCCCATCAGCGGCCGTTTTGGCTTGGGCTTTATCCCTAAGTGTTTTTTTCGCTTACGGGCGACAGTGGCCTTTTCTGCAACGTCTGAGGCTGTTTTAGAGGCATGGCAATTAGCGCAAATCACTTGTAGATTGGATTCCCGATTTTCGCCGCCATTAATTAATGCGACAATATGATCCGCATTCCATGATTTTGCCCTCATAAGACCAATTCCGCAAATTTGGCATTGCCCGGAAGCTAGCCCATAAAGTCTTATTTTCACGCGCGCCGGAATTGGCGTGTCATCCGTTTTGCCAATCCATTCTGGAACCGATCTAGCCATCTAATGACCTCTGGATGGGTTTGGGTGTATGCCCCAAAACGACCTCAATTCCGATTGCGGCACAAAGTATGCCGGCGGACGTCCGCCGGGTGCCTTTTTGAATTCTTCCCTTTTGGCCTCATGCCCATATATCCATCCGTGGATCTGATAATCGGGACACAAGCCAGTCACGAGAACAAACACATGGTTGGGAATTTTGGCTAAGTCGTCATTTCTGACGACCAATTCGCCATCATGTCGCGAACTCGTGCGAATTTGAATGTTATCACCGATATCCGCTTCCTTGAAATTGTTAATCCTTGCCGGCCAATATAGATTCCGCCATTTCGCGAAAGCAATCTCTCCGCACGCACCTTCGCAATGTGACCCTAACGCCGGGAATCGCGTTGCATCAAATCCATGGGCCGGCGTGCGGTTTTGCTCGCAACTAAACCCATGACGCAGACCGCCGATCATAGCGCCTTCAGCTATCTCCGATAGTGTCAACGTTATCTTAGGCTTTGTCATGCCGCATCCGCTAGCCATAGTTGGAATTGATCATAGAGGGCAGTCCAACGAGTCCCAGCTTCAAGATCGGTTGTTAATTCTGAGCGGCTTTCCACACCACACCAGTTTCGAACATAGTCGGCAGTGTTTTCTTCGTCCATAATGTCCATTACAAGTCCGTTGCTGTCTTGTTCTGCGATAAAAAGCTGAAATGTATCCCGCTTGCAGGCCAAAACAGCCTGTTGCGTCGGCGAAAGTTCGTAAAAAGAGCGCTTTTTGGGCGTATCTTTCACAGGTGTCTCACCATCCATTCTGGCCAGAGCGATGCAGGTTTCTTCAGCCGGATTAGGGCCGCCAAACACCGAAACGAATTCGGCGTATCTCTCTATTGGTATCTCAACAATAATTTGAGCTACCTTACGGCTGCGAATGTTCTTGATATCCGCATAGGTGCCAAAGAATGCTGCGCGATCGTCCATTATTTTCGTGGCCTCCCTCCCAAACCGCAGAAACCTTTGGTGGGCTTGCTGAACAGGCGGAACAAAGAAAAGTGCCATCGCCATCCCATGCATTCAGACCCCACACAAAAGCTACCACTTTCCGGGATTGAATACGATAATATGCACCATTTCGTGCGAGCTTCTTGCTCTGTATAAACCATTATCTTGGCCCTCAAAATGGAATTTCATCGTCCAGATCCTTCGCAAGTGGCGAATGACTGGCCTGTGTATTGTTCACGGGCTGACCAAGGGGCGGCGGGTTGATTTCCGTATATCCACCGACCGGCGGCTGTTGAACGGGCTGGTTCATGGGCTGGCCTTGCGGCTGCTGTTGAGGAAGGCCACTGGCAAACGCCTGCTGTTGCTGTTTTGGCGGGTGCAGGCGAAGGGCCGGCGTTGATTGCCCTTGGAAATCGACAAAGGTGGAAACCAGCGTCATCGGCTTGCCGATCCAGCCATCCGATTCCGGGCCATACAGGTTGGACAGATTGTTGGCATTGGTCTTGTTCAGGACCATGCCCTTTTCGTGTCCTTCAAAATAGACGACGAGTTTATATTCGTCGCCAAGCTGTTCCATAACGGCGCTGCGGATAATGACACCGATCGAGCCATTAACATCCTGTGCCTTGACGTATTTTGTCGGGAAAACCGTGTTCACGTTTACCATTTTCAGTTCCTTTCGGGTTATGGCCTATGCATCAGCTACGGCCTTGGACTACACTGTAATTCGTTCTTTGATTTCGAAGCCGGGGATTTCACGTTTGCCTCTACGGACATCATCCCGTGCTAATTTAATCAGTACGTCATAAATTGCATCGGGTTGATAAATCCAATAATGGCGAACCGCATCTACTGGATAATGCAATTCCACATCCCACCGGCTTGTCGCGCCTTTGGCGATGTTCTTTTTGGCAGTGCGTTTGGCGACCTTTTCCTGTTCTTCAGCATCGGCCAGCCGCCGCTCAGCTTCTTCCCGCTCTTCTAGGTTGCCACTTGAAGCTTGCATAGCATCAATGGCTTCCTTCATTGACTGGTGAGCATCAGCCATTAAGCGTTCATCGTTTTCGCGCTTAATGCGGGCTTGTTCCAGAAGATATGGCTCAAGTACCTGTTTGGCTGTTGCAATGGCCCGGTCCACCATACCCTTTTTTGGCTGGATAAAGGGATTGTATTTGTCCTGGACGGCCCTTTTGCCTTCATCAAATGGCTTGGCCTCTTCCTTCCGCGCTTCATCAGCGGCAGTGCGAGCAGAGCGCAACGCACGAATTAACTCAATCAGCGTGTCGTGCTGCTTTTTGGTCGTGAGCGGCTCACCATCCAGCCAATTCATTGCCTCATCATAGAGGTCTTGAATGGCATCTAGCGGGCTTTTGTTATGGCCGATGGTCATGCGAACATCCAATCATTCGGATGAGGCTCCGGAATTGACCCTGTGCGCTCGGCGGCATCCATGCACCATTCCCAGCCATCGCCATTGCACCATTCTATGACACTTGCGACGATGCGATCGCCATATTGGTTGTCCGGAACGTTATCTTCGATGGCGGCGCCAGATTGGATTTGCCGATCACGTTCCACGGTTGCGTCAAGTTCGATTGCCTCCACATCAACCCATTGAGGCTCGTTATCCATATCCCACGTGATTGCGATTCGCGCCCAACCTTCCTGCGGAATTTCAACGCCATTTATGGTAAGTTCGATCGTGAATGCTACGTTCATGATGCCCTCCAAAATTGCCCCTTGACTGTCGCACGGATGTTTCGTAGTGTCAACACATGAAATTCAAAAAATGGGTAAAATTATCAGGCTTGCGACCGAGCGATATCGCTAAGGAGCTTGGCTGTCATCGAACTACGGTACACAATTATATGGAAGGTCGGAGGCGACCGGAAGCGCTAGAACGCATAGCGGCGATTCAAAAGCTTTCTAACGGACAAGTCACATTGGAGGACTGGATAAATGAGTGAAATAGCAACGCAGTTTGCGGGTGAAGCAAATGAGGTCATGGCTGCTGAAGAGGTTGACATGATCCGAGCGGAGTCCATTCGCATCGATCATGAAGGCGTTAATGCGATTGGGGAATGGGGATATCGTATGGGAGGCGCTTATAAAAGAGCGCGTGATACTTTTCCAACAATCACCGGCGCCGGTGATCAGCCGTTACGTGGGAGAAGCCGCCCAGGATGGAATGAATTTGTAGAGGAAAATTATAAAGTATCTCCGAACACGGTAGCGAAATTCATTCGGGCCTATGAGTTTGCTTTAACACAGCCGGCCTTAAAGGGCCAGGGCGTTGAATTATTGAGTATTTTGGCTGCTCAAGATGCGCCGGAAGCGGCAAAAACAGAAATTATCAACAAAATTGAAGAGGGTCAAAAGGTCTCGACGCGAAGAGCAAAAAAAATAATTGAAAAGCATCGACCTTCGCCTTCCGATGCGCGTGAGATTGCCCGTGAAACAGGAAAGTTAACACTCGCATCAGACGGTAATATTTATTCGGGTGCCACTGATGAGGAAGCGCAGGACCATGAAAATCGTCGAGATCAAACCTATCGCATAATTGACGCTATTAATGATTTAGCAAATTGTCCATTGAACGCGACAGAATGGATGGATCAGACAGAGAAGCATTGGCTGCGAGAATTTGAACCAGCGATGATTGATCGGGCGATGAATTTTTTAGGTTCATTGTCGTTCAAATTGAAGGAGGGGAAGGGAATTATCGATGCTTAATAAGCCATTACGAGAGGTTATGAATGTGGCCCTTGATACAATGTCAATGCAGGGGCCAATCAAAATTCGGGATGTGGCGGAAAGGACGCTCAGCCAAGCGCCATCAGAATATTGGTCGCTAGATGTCGATCGCGCAGCTAGGATTGATTATCTTTGTCGCCATGTGAAGCATGACATGGCGGAGAAATTGAGTATGGATTATGTGGAAAAATATTTGCCACGGATACCGGAGGAATATCACGCGATGTTCAAGGGATTTCCTAAATATATTTGCATCAATCCACGGGGTGGCAGAGATAGTGAGCACGTTTTGACAATTCTTGCGTCACCGGAGCAATGGGCGGCAAATATTCACCTAAAAGATCGCGTTCTTGATGCGACACAAAGCAGTAGAAATAAGTCCAGGGATTTTCTTGATTTGCTAAAAGATGGTGGGGCAGAATCGCTTTATGATCTGTTCGGCGAATGATCTGTTTTGATATTCCCTTACCACCATCCATGAATCAAATCTGGCAATATGGCAAAAGGAACGTTTATAAATCGCCACGATATGAGCGATGGATTGAAGGTGCAGGCTATATTCTCAACACGCAGAAAGAAGGCCAAGAACCCATCAAAGGCCATTTCCAAAGCTACGTGATTCTTTCGGAAAAACAAAGGGATAAAAGGTCAGATTTAGATAATCGCACGAAGGCGATCTATGATCTTCTTGAGCGGCATGGATTAATCGAGAACGACAAGCTTCAGGATGGAATGCTAGTTTCTTGGGGGCCGGAAGATCAAGCACCTCACGGGTGCCGAGTGTACGTCTGGAAAACGGGAGAAAAGGAATGGTTATCGGTTGGCCGCCCGACAAAACCGCTAAATTGATTGAGTTAGTCAATAAGGGGAAAACTGACGGGCAAATATCTGTGATAATTGGTAAATCCCGATCAGCGGTGACGCATAAACGGCGGCGAATGGGACTGGAATCACCCGTAAAGCAAGATCACAATGCTCTGAACCGACCATGGTCAGATGATGATAAAAAGAGACTGCTGGAAATGTATGCAGAAAAAGCATCGTTGGAATTAATGGCACTGGAATTTAATAGAACTACGAATGGCGTGAATAAACAATTAATGCGCATGGATGTGGTTCGGGCAAAATCGCGAAACCGTTTGGATGTGCTGGCTGAAAGAGTAAAAAATAAAGAGATGTGTAGACGAGAATTGTTGCTTTTGTGCAGACATCACCCGGAAATGGCAAGACAGGTCTTGAGGGAGAGGCAAAATGAACTTGGTTGATAGGGTAACACGGGCAACAGCTTTATTGTTTGCCGCCAACAGGCAGCCGGAGATGTCTGGTGATCCGCTGAGGCGGTTAACGCCGTCTAGAAAAAGAGACTGTCATGCTGCAGCGGAAATTGCCGTTGATATCGTGCTTGAGGAAGCGGCGAAGGTTGATCCCGAACCAGAACCCTGCCCCAAATTCTGCAATAGGGGCATGATCGGGATGGATAATTGTAATGTTTGCGGTATAACTGGCAGTGTATTCCGAGTTAGAAATAAACTTTTCCCCAATACCAGTAAGGGATATTCAGAGGCTCGAAGTGCCGCCATTCGTGCATTGGGAGAGAAATGATGGATCTGGTTGAAAAGGTGGCACGAGCACTGGCGTCTGACCCTGAAGTGCAGAATCTGGATCAATGGAAATCCTGGATTGAGGATGCGCAGACGGTTGTGGACATCGTGCTTGAGGAAAGGGAATGGCAACCGATTGAGACAGCGCCGAAGGATGGCACAAAGTTTTTAGCATTTTGGCCGGAGGATGAATTTCCCTTTGTGATGCATTGGGCGGAATTTGATCCAGAAACTGCGGCGGAAATAGGTGAGAAGGGCTATTTCACTTATTCTGAGATGGCTATTTCGGATATTGGCGATCCACCAGAAGCTACCCACTGGATGCCCCTTCCAGATCCACCGAAGGACGCCGGCCGTGCATTGGGAGAGAAGTGATGGCATGGGGGATACTTTGGCGGTCAGAATCCCAACTGGATGGTAAGGATGAACATCTAATCGGGACGTGGCCATACGGCGCGCCTATACAATATCAAGGCTATAACACGGCAGTTTTCAGGACGCGGGATGACGCCCGAAAATTTTTGCAGGAACATTACGGTTTTATCAAGAATCGGCCGGACCTTCGCAAAGAGCCGCATGGTTGGAAGATGCCAAAGATCGTCAAGGTCGATGTTTCTGTTGACGTCGGTTGATTTTGTGGCTGAGGTATGGCAAAAGGAAGGGGCCGATCGCGGTGTGACGATCAGCCCCTTAACACAAATCGCAATAGGAGTGCGATCTGAATGACAGATATAACCCAGCCTTCAAAAAAGCGCAAGCCAATCGGCAAAAAATTACGCTTTGAAGTTTTCAAGCGTGACGGATTCATTTGCGGATATTGTGGCGCGCATCCACCAGCCGTTATACTTCAAATCGATCATATTATCCCAGTTAATGGCGGCGGCGACAATTCAATTAATAACCTAATTACCGCTTGTGGTGGATGTAATCAGGGAAAATCAGCTAGGTTACTGACTGATATTCCACAATCATTGGCAGATAGAGCAAAAGAAATAAAAGAGCGCGAGCGGCAATTATCTGGATACAGAGAAATAATAATAAAACGAGATGAGCGAATTGAACAGGATATTAATCGCATTGATTATATTTTCGAAAGCCTCAATCCCGGATATTGCCTCTCAGAAAGTGGGAGGCGTTCTGTAGGCCGCTTCCTTAAAAAATTAGAACCGGAGGAAATTATTGAGGCGCTTGATGTTACCTACGGGGATATAGAACGAGAAGACGCATTTCGATATTTTTGCGGAATTTGCTGGAAAAAAATAAAAGAGATGGAATGCACGGATGGGTAGGATTCGCACAATCAAGCCCGAATTTTCTAAATCAGAATCAAATGGCCGTCTGTCACGTGAAGCGCGATTGCTGTTTATCCTTTTATGGACGGTCGTAGATGATGAGGGCCGGGCACGGGCTGCGCCAAAATTGCTGGCAGGGGAGCTGTATCCATTCGATGACGATGCAAGAGACCTCATTGAAGCGTGGTTGAATGAACTGGATACTTCCGGGAAAATTCGCCGATATGAGGTTGATGGGACACACTATCTGGACATTCCTAAGTTCTTGGAGCATCAACTAATTAACCGACCATCAAAATCTCGATTACCGGAATTCACTGAATCCTCACTGAATAATCAAGGAAGCCTCAACACTCGCGCGCGAGATACTAGGTCCAAGATACTAGATACTAGGTCCATGGTAACTGAGCCGCGCGCGAGAAAATTCCTTTGGGTAAAAAACGGTTTTGAAGAACTGTTCTGGACCAAATATCCCCACAAGGTCGGCAAGGCGGACGCCAAAAAGGTTTTTGACCGGATTGGCAAATCGGATACGGTCTCGCTCAATGACATTCTTGATGGTGTTGATCAATACATTCGGGAGAAGCCGCCAGACCGGCAATGGTGCAATCCGGCAACGTGGTTGCGGCAGGAACGATGGTTGGACGAGCCAGGGACAGTTTCAAAACCGAAAGGAAACGGTCAAAAATCGATGGCGACAATCGCTCAGGAGATAGCTGATGCAAGCGACGAACGCAGAAATCCTGGAACAGGTGACGGTGCTTTGCTCAACCTTTCCGTTGAAAAACACTGACGAAGGCGGGATAAAGGCAAAGCTTGAAGCCTATCGGAGAGCCTTGGAAGGTTGTGACGCTAATGATCTGAAATCGGCGGTTGATCGAATCCTTCAGGGCGATGACAAAATGAAATGGTCGCCGTCGGCGCCAGAATTGGTGCAATTGGTTAGGGATGCAAAGGCCAGACGGGACAATTCCGGGCTTTTGACGGCGGCGCCGAAACAGGAGGCAAAATACTCAGCTTTTGACGCAACACCTTCAGAGCGACGAACCGAACTTGCCGAATACGCCCGCAAGGTTGCTGCAGAGATTGGTGAGCCGCTAAGTCCGGAAGAATGGCAGCGGAAAAAAATCAAGGACTGCACAATCAAGCCATACACGGGGTGAGATATGACCTTATTCAAGACGGAAGCTTCGAGACATCTGACAGATGGTGGATCAATCTCAAGAGAAAAATTGGCAGGCAGTCATCCAGGGATGGCTTATTTTTCTGGAACCGGTCCGAATGGGAAAACTTGTAAAAATTGTATCCATCATGTCGATATTGCAAAAAAGAGGGATGGCACACATCAAGGAAGATGCATCGAATTCAAGCGATTGTGTGTGAAAAACATTGATGCTCCAAAATTTCCGAGCCATTCGCCGGCCTGCAAATATTTTGAGCCAAACGGGGAGCGCTAATTTAGAATGGCGCAGAACCGCTCAAATGCCGTGATGGCGACCGCTTATTGCTGGGTAGTTTGGTATACGAAAGGCACCGAAGGATTTACGCAATTCATGTGGATTCCGCCTTGCCGAAAACAATTGGAGAAGCCGGGAGATTATGATTTATGAGATCAGGGCGCAAACGAAAGTCAGGCAAGACGATCGCGGCACCAGAACGATATCGGGGATCAGCAAATCTAAAGCTGGAATCCCAAGACGAGCGCCGTCTCGCCATGTGGAATCGGATTAAACACGATGCTGCCAAACACGCAGCGGACCCGAAACTGACAACAAAATGGGGGGAATTGTATTTTCTGGGCCATCTTTCGGAAACAGAAGTTGAGGCAGCGGATCGATACGCTACCATGCTGGCTCAGTATGACAAGCTGAATGGATACCGGCGGACACCAAAGGAAATGGCCCTGGAAAAGACAGACAAGGCCACTGACGCGCATTTCGATGATCCGAGTGTCCCTGCCTTCCTGAAGCGTTTTGACGCCACACAGGGCGCTCTATTGCGTTGTGGCGGGGTCGTGGAGGGCGCTGTGACTGCCTTGTGTCGAAATGAGTATGTAGCGAGATTGTTTCTCTCCAAAATCAAATCAGGTCTTAGTGAACTGGCAAAATTTTATGGTTTGGATAGGGTTAAGCGGGCCGCTTGACGTTATCAGTCAAATCAGGTAACTTGTGGAAATAGACGCTAGCGAATTGCGTCGAAAATCCCTCCATTGTGACTTTTTTGCCACCTTTTCCCTTTCGGGTTGCGCTAATTTGGCGCGTCAACTTGAAAGGATGATGCAATGAAGAAAATTCTAGCAGTTTTGGTTGCGATGTTTCCGGCGGCGGCTTTTGCGGCCGATGTCTGGGTGGAAACGCCGGGAGTTGAGCCGGAAGCGCCGGCAACAACTTGGACGGGTTTTGGTGTTGGTTTGTATGCCGGATGGGGGAACCTCAATACGGACATCGCGGTTCCCGGCGATGACTGCAACCTTCGTGTCAAGCGTTGTTTCCCTGGAGCATATTTGGACGGATTAGGCCACGATGGCTATGTGCTCGGTGGCTTGGTTGGATACGATCAGCAGTTTGGGCGCATCGTAGCCGGCATCCAAGGCGATTATTCGTTTACGGATCTGTCAGCTTCCGGGGGCATTCCGGGCATTGCCGGATTTAATGCCGAAATGGACTGGCAGACATCGGTTGTCGGCCGTGTCGGTATCCTGCCGCATGATGACTGGCTGATTTCGGTTCTCGGTGGCTGGACATGGGCCGGTTATGACATCAACGCCTTTGCCGGTGACGACAGTGTTGCCTTCAGTGACAATTTTGATGGCTGGACGTTAGGCATGTCGATCGATGGCCGGATCACTGATAACGTCTATGCGCGGCTTGAGTATCGTCACACGGATTTCGGCTCAAGCACGATGGGGACGGAATATGTTTCATTTGATCCAACGTCCGACGTTGCGACATTATCGCTCGTTTACAAATTTAACCCTTTCGGGCGATAGGGTTTTCTGCTATAAGACTTGAACACGAAGCAATTCTGACGGGAGCGCACCGACGGCAGGCAACAGCTTTGATGATCGCGCGTAAAGACGGCAGGATAATCAGACCTGCTATGTGGGCAGCGGTTGCATCGTCATTGAAACGTACCTGCAAATCGTCCATGAGCGTAGTTAAAGGATTGCTAAGTGAGGGATCGGGAAGGCTGCCCTGACCACCCTTTTTGCTATTTGATGCAGTCCTGCCTAGCCAGCAGGGAAGACAGGCGGACTTAGACCAGTAGGCATGGCGCCGAAGCGGAAACCTGTCGTCTGTATCAAAGGTGTGGCATGCGCTGGAATAACCCAAGCCATGGCAGACGTGCCATCAAAGTCATGGGCCAGGGGCCGCACCATTAAACTCAGCGCGGCGGCGTGGAAAGTCGCAGACACGCCTAAATATCCCAAGGTTGTCTGGTAAAGCTGGGAGCCGATTATTCGGAAGGTGGCCAGAAAGCCGGAGTAGCGCCCGGCCCGCGCTGATTAAAACAGAAAAGCATGGATCATTCCTTCATATATCCGGCAATCGTCTGTATTATAGCCAGCAGGCATGAGCGCGCGCTAAAAACCCAAATGCGGGGTTTGTGATCTCGCAATGGATGAGGGAAATGAGGCCGGAAAAATTCGACAAAGAGAAATTCAAAGCCCTGATTCACTACGTGATCTGGAAGGCGTCCGCGCGCCCAAATTTTGGAGCAACCAAGCTATACAAGATTGCTTGGTTTTCTGATGCGCGCACGTTCATGCTGACTGGCCATTCGATTACCGGTGCGGAATATGTTCGCCAAGAGCATGGGCCGATCCCCCGGCTCGGCAAGGTCATTCGTGACGAGTTGGAGCGCGACAAGGCAATCTCCCAATGGAAGGACCGGGAGTATAATTACCAATCATGGAAATTTAAGGCACTGAAGCGCCCTGATTTGAACGCCCTCAATAGTGAGGAAATCAAAACCATTGATTGGTGGACAAATCATATTGCCGATGAACACACAGCGACGAGCATTAGTGAGGAATCCCACGATTATGGTTGGGAGATAGCTTCTCTTGGCGAGAAGCTGCCCTTTACGGCGTTTCTGGCGCATAGAGTGCGTGAACCCAATGATTCCGAATTGGCATGGGCCAAACAAAGAGCACGATTCCAAGAAGCGCAGAATTCAAGTTGTAGCCGGATTTCTGCGTTTCCGGGTTTAGAGCCTTTCGATTTTCCAGAAGAAGTCGTTCAGCTTGATAAAGGCTGATATGAACCGCTTCATCACCAAACCTGTTTTCAACGCGTTTTGTCATGTCAAACCTCATTTCGTTACCGAAACGAAGGCTTGACGGGCGATGCAAATACGCGCATAGTGGGAACTGTCACAACGCCCTGCCTCCATTCGGCGGGTTTCTATCCGAGCCGGTCACACCCCAAGCGTGGCCGGCTCAATTCGTCAACGTTGACGATTCGTTCTAATACAACATTTTGTGGCCGTTTCCTTGCAACGATCTGGATTGATGACATCAATCTTAACGAATGGCTCGTCGACAACGGACATGCCGAGAAGTATGCTTAAAATCAGATGGTTCTGGTATTGCTGGTCATATCCTGACTATGTTCATGTCACATACCAGGGCGAACCAAACAGCGGAATTCGAATATTCGATATAGGCCCGCTTTGCATAGCGTGGCATTATCAGGGAGCGTGAGTATGCTAGGATAAGATAATGGACCTGAAGAAATCCGATTCAAGAGAGCCATAGGATTTTTGGAAAAATGCCATTCGAAAAGACCGGTAAAGACCAATATCGCAGCCCATCAGGCCGAAAATACACGGGCAAGCAGGTACGGATGTATCACGCGAACGACGGGTTTCCTGAGAAGGGTGTGAAAAAGGTCGCAAAGGCAATTGCGAAAAAGGGTAAGCACAGAGTTCCGGGATATTAAATAGGCCAGTCGTCGGGCCGGTATCCAAACAGATAAGCCTTAACGAGTGCGGCGCGTTCATCGCCAAGTTTGCGGTTCCCATTTTCAAGGTTCCACATCTGCTGACGACGACCATTGCCTTTATAGCCTAACATGGTCGCCATCTGTTCAAGAGTGAGGCCCAGCGTGAGCCGAGCCTCTTTGAGTTCGGTAGGAGTCATTTGCCGGTTGCCTTGGCGATTGCGGCGCTGCCGCGTGTAAACATTTCTCTGGCTGCTTCGTCACTGACGGTGTGGGCTGTATCACCGCAAAGAGATACATAGTATTCCAAGGCTTCCAGCAATTCCGGCGCTGCTGCGATAAGGCGGGCATTGGCTTCGCGTTCATTGGCTGACGGCTTGGTTCCTTGTGGCCCGCTCTCGATATTCAATTCGGCAATGATAGAATTTCTTTCCCGAACGATTGCGCCAATAAGGTCGCCGTTTAAATGATACCAAGGTCCAGGTGTATGTGTCATATCTATCTCCCTATGTGTGGGTGGTTAGGCGCGGTTACCAAGTCCGATGCGGCGTGTAGGATTCGGCGGTCTTGCTGGGTTGCGCCTTCATCATGTTAACGTTCATTGCAAACCGCATTGCGTCATCATCACGGGGCCATTGTTGGCGGCAATTATTTAG
>Ga0224508_10000433_pt1 | contig 41611 bp, 39 predicted proteins | sample SF_Jan12_sed_USG_4_FD_170157 | JGI IMG/M metagenome (GOLD analysis project Ga0224508, IMG submission 170157) | Sediment microbial communities from San Francisco Bay, California, United States - SF_Jan12_sed_USGS_21 | ecosystem: Environmental > Aquatic > Marine > Sediment | place: USA... | reverse complement strand
GACCATGGCGTAGAACGTGTCGTAGATGACAGCCCATATCAGGGCAATGCCGAATACCAGCCACGCAAGTTCAGGGGTCCCACCCGTCTGTGCCGCAAATGCCATGGGTACGGCCCAACCGAACGCGGCGCCAAGCACAAACTGTGGAATGGACATGTAGCGTTTGATAAACGGATAAACGACAGTCAGTCCTGCACCGATAATGGCGAGGAGTTGCGCCTGCTTGTTGAGCATGGTTGCCAGGCCAACTGCGACCAGCCCCAGCGCGGCAAATAATGTGAGCGCCTCGAGCGGCGCCACAGCGCCGGTTGCCAACGGACGGGTTCGGGTCCGTTCGACATAAGGGTCGATCTTGCGATCGGCAAAGTCATTCAGTACGCATCCGGCCGAGCGCATGATGAATACGCCAATAACGAAGACGATGAACAGGCCCTGGTCGGGCGTGCCCTCGCCCGCAAGCCACAGCGCCCATAGCGTTGGCCACAGCAGCAGCCACACGCCTATCGGCTTGTCGACGCGCATCAGCTTGCCGTAGTTGCGTAGCTGGCTGACGACTTCGGGCGCGAAACTGGCAACGAGCGAATTCTTCATGGTGGCGATTCTACACTTTGCCGTAGCGTCCGGCATCGCCCAGCCAGCGACGTACGATGGTCGCAGCCAGCGCCGGCGATGACTTGCGAATGGATTCCGCCGTAATTTGTACCTGCGGCATCAGCTCGGCATCCCGCACGAGATTCGCGACGCGATAGTCCGGCAGTCCTGTTTGCCGGGTGCCAAGCAACTCGCCCGGGCCTCGAAGCTCCAGGTCGCGCTGCGCGACAACGAAACCGTCGTTCGTGTCGCGCAACACCGCGAGGCGTTCCTTGGCGACACGTCCCAGGGGTGGTTTGTACAACAGCACGCAGTGGCTTTGTGCGGCACCGCGCCCGACCCGGCCACGTAGCTGGTGCAACTGCGATAGGCCCATGCGTTCTGCATTCTCGATGATCATCAGGCTGGCATTAGGCACGTCCACGCCAACCTCGATAACGGTTGTTGCGACGAGCACCTGGATCAGCCCTTCCTTGAAGGCCTGCATGCCACGTTCTTTCTCCGCAGGTCGCATGCGGCCGTGCACAAGACCAACGCGAAGCTCTGGCAGCGCCTCGGTCAGCATCTGGTAACTGGCTTCCGCAGCCTGGTAATCCAGGACCTCCGATTCCTCGATCAACGGGCACACCCAGTAGGCCTGCTGCCCGGACGCACACGCAGCGCGCACCCGCGCAACGATCTCGCCGCGGCGAGTGTCCGGTACCGCGATCGTCGAGACGGGCTGGCGGCCGGGTGGCAGTTCATCGATGACCGACGTATCGAGATCGGCATAGGCGGCCATCGCAAGCGTGCGTGGAATCGGCGTTGCCGTCATGACCAGCTGATGCGGGTGCCCCTCCTCGCCAACACCTTTGTCGCGCAGTGCCATGCGCTGGTGCACGCCGAAGCGATGTTGCTCGTCGATTACGACCAGCGCGAGTCGATCAAACTCGACGCCTTCCTGGAACAGGGCGTGAGTGCCCACGACCAGTTGTGCACTGCCATCCGCAATTGAGGCCAGGGACTCGCGCCTTGCCGCCGCTTTCTGACTGCCACTCAGCCAGGCGGGTTCGATGCCGAGTGGCTGAAACCAGTCCGAGAAATTTCGCCAGTGCTGCTCGGCCAGGATTTCTGTCGGCGCCATGATCGCCGCCTGCACGCCACAGGAGATCGCTTTCAGGCACGCGATGGCAGCGACCACGGTCTTGCCGGACCCAACGTCGCCCTGGATCAGCCGCATCATCGGGTGCGGCTGCGACACGTCTCCGAGGATCTCGTCGACCACGCGCTGCTGTGCGCCTGTCAACGTAAACGGCAGGTCGTCGATAAATCCCGCAACCTGCTCGCTGCCCTCAACCAGCGCAAACGCGTCTTCGGTTTCTGCCAGGGCGCGCAGGCTTCGCAGGCTCAGGTAGTGTGCAAGCAACTCCTCGAACGCAAGACGCTGCTGGCAGGGATGTTTGCCGGCCAGCATCTGCTCGATAGCGGCGTCCGGCGGCGGGCGATGCAGGTATCGAATGGCATCGGCAAGCGAAGGCATGCCGAGCTTTCCGGTCACGGATTGCGGCAGCAGTTCGACCGGCGGATCGTCGTCCATGGCGCGCAACACCTGGTCCGTCAGGTTGCGCAGCCTGCCCTGCTGCACGCCTTCTGTCGCCGGGTAAATCGGCGTCAGCGAGTCGCTCATTGCGGCGCCCTGGCTTTCTCGCAGAATGCGGTACTCGGGATGAATCATCTCGACGCCGGCAGACCCCCGGCGAACTTCGCCGAAGCAGGTAACGTGCACACCACTCTGGAACTGCGCCTGTTGCTGACGTGAGAAATGAAAAAAGCGAAGTGTGAGTTGACCGCTGCCGTCGCTAATTCGCACGAGCAGATTGCGGCGGCCGCGATACGCCGTTTCGGCAAGCAGTACCTCGCCACTGACAAGACATCGCGTACCCGCAACGAGCGCACCGATCTTTACGAGCTGGGTACGATCCTCATAGCGCAGCGGCAGCAGGAAGAGCAGGTCCTCGACGCGCTGCAGCCCGAGCTTTTCGAGCTTCTTCGCGAGCGCCGGACCGACGCCTTTAAGGACAGTGAGTGCGTCAGATAGCAAGGATCGCGTCGGCCTCGACATCGACGCCTTTCGGCAGCGCTGAAACCTGCACGGCGGCGCGCGCCGGATAGGGCTCGGCGCAGTACTCGGCCATCACTTCATTGACGGCTGCGAAGTTGGCGAGATCGGTCAGGAAGATGGTCAGCTTCACGGCATCGTTCAGACCGCCGCCCGCCTCCTCGGCAATCGCCTTGAGGTTTTCAAAGACCTGCCGCGTGCGCGCCACGAAATCGCCGTCGACGATTTCCATCGTCTCCGGCACCAGCGGTATTTGCCCGGAGATGAAAACGAGGTCACCAACTTTCACGGCTTGTGAATAAGTGCCGATGGCCGCGGGCGCATTGTCTGAATGAATGGTCTGCTTGGTCATTGAATACTTCCGGAGTTCGACGGGTTGTTATCAGGCGCACTCGCGGGAAACGCGAATGACGTTTGGCATCTTGCGCACGTTGCGCATGATCTGTGCCAGGTGAATACGATCCTTCACCTGCAACAGGAAGGTCAGGACTGAGCAGTCTTCGTGGCGAGTGACAACCTCGACCTGTTCGATGTTGGAGCCGCAATCGGCGATCGTGGCAGCCACTTCGGCAAGTACACCAGTGCGGTTGTGCGTCTCGCACTGAATCTGGCACTGAAAGTCGCGTTCGATGTTCTTCTCCCAGGTCACAGCGATCCATTTTTCCGGCTGCTTGCGGAACTTCGAGAGGTTGCCGCAACCGTTGCGGTGAATCACAACGCCGCGCCCGGCTGTCAGGTAACCCATGACGTCATCGCCAGGAAGCGGATAACAACACTTGGCGTAGCTGACGACCATGCCCTCGGTGCCCGCAATCACCAGGCTCGCCACATCCTCAACGTCGTCACCGTCCTGGTCAGCACCAATCAGGAAGCGTGCTGTCAGCGGCGCCAGGCGCTCGCCAAGGCCGATCTGCTCGAACAATTCGTCGGCGTTCTCCAGCGAGAATTCCGCCAGCGCTTCGCCCATGCGTACCTTTCCGACCTTGCGCAATGACGAGCCGAGGTCCTTGAGTGTCTTGTCGAGCAGGCGCTTACCCAGATCGACCGATTCGACCGACCGCAGGTTCTTCATGTGATGGCGAATTGCCGTCCGCGCTTTGGCCGATCGTACAAACGTCAGCCAGTTCGGGTTGGGCTTGGCGCCGCGCGACGTGATGATTTCCACGGTCTGGCCGTTTTGCAGCGGCGTGCGCAACGGCACGAGGCCGCGGTTGATCTTGGCGGCAACCGTGCGGTTGCCGACGTCAGTGTGCACCGCGTATGCGAAGTCGACCGTCGTTGCGCCTTTGGGCAGCGGCATGATGTCGCCTTTCGGCGTGAACACGTAGATCTTGTCCGGGAACAGGTCCACTTTGACGCTTTCCAGAAACTCCTCGGACGTGCCGGACTGCTGCAGCTCCGCGAGGTTTGCGAGCCACTCGCGCGCGCGGCGCTGCGGCGTCGCATCTGATTTCTCGTCGGCCTTGTAGATCCAGTGAGACGCAACGCCCGACTCGGCGACGCGATCCATATCGCGCGTGCGAATCTGCACTTCGAGCGGCAGGCCTTTCGGGCCGAACAGCGTTGTGTGCAATGACTGGTAGCCATTGATGCGCGGGATTGCGATGTAGTCTTTGAAGCGGCCGGGCATGGGTTTGTACAACTGGTGCACGAGGCCCAGTGTCTGGTAGCAGGTGCTCACGTCGTCAACGATGATGCGAAAACCGTACACATCGACCACGTCAGACAGCACGCGCTTTTTCTCGGCCATCTTCTTGTAAATGCTGTAGAGGTGCTTCTCGCGACCGAACACCTCGCCGCTAATACCGTCTTCGGCCATCGCCTTGCCGAACTGGTCGGAGATGCGCCGTACGATTTGTTTCTGGCTGCCCTTGCTCTTTTTCAGCGCGCCTTCGAGGACGCGATATCGGAACGGGTGCAGGTGTTTGAAGCCGAGGTCTTCGAGTTGCACCTTGAGGCGGTTGATGCCGAGCCGGTTGGCAATCGGCGCATAGATATCGAGCGTCTCGCGGGCGATACGCTTTTTCTTTTTCGCGGGCATTGCGCCGAGTGTCTGCATGTTGTGCAGCCGGTCGGACAGTTTTACGAGGATGACGCGAATGTCTTCGATCATCGCGAGCATCATCTTGCGAAAACTCTCGGCCTGGGCCTCCGCGCGGCTGCGGAACTGGATCTGGTCGAGTTTGCTGACGCCGTCGACGATCAGCGCTACTTCTTCGCCAAACTTCTCTTCGATTTCCTCGAGAGACGCGGGCGTGTCTTCGACGACATCGTGAAGAATCGCCGCACAGATGGCCTCGGAGTCGAGGTGCATCTCGGCGAGTTCCTGCGCGACAGCAACAGGATGCGTAATGTACGGCTCACCGGACTTGCGGGTCTGGCCTTCGTGGGCGGTTGCGCCGAACTCGTAAGCGTCGAGCACCTGCTGGACCTGCTGGTCCGGGAGGTAGCGCTCGAGTGTGCTGACCAGCGTGCGCACACCCTTGACCCGGCGCGAGGCGCCAGGGAGCTTGGACAACAGGGTGGCCGCGTAATCCATACCCCCATCTTAACGGCGTTACGCCGAATGGGGTACGGGGTTTTTAGTCGCCGATCGAGATACCGCGAACAGGCAGGATCTCGTCTGTCGCCTCGGGCTGCAGCAGCTCTTCGGCTGCGGGTTGCTCAATTTCTTCCAGAATGGACGAGGTCACGAGGCCGTCGGCGATTTCGCGCAGGGCGATCACGGTCGGCTTGTCATTTTCGAGCTCGACCATCGGGTCAGCGCCGTGAGCGATGCGGCGAGCGCGCTTCGCAGCGACAAGCACCATTTCAAAAATGTTTTCGACGTTGTCGAGGCAGTCTTCGACGGTAATGCGGGCCATGGTTATTCCTTGGGATCAAGCTTGAATCGTTGCGAGCGAGTGTAGGCGACAAGCTCGTCCCGGCGTCAGCCCATATAACTAAACGTTATAAACGGTCAGGCGACAATTCGCTCAACGGCGCGCCGTAGCGCCTCATTTGAGGTGCTCGTCGACTCGCCTTCCCCGGCCAGGATCGCCTCGAGGTCGTCGATGGCCCGGCTGAGATCGTCATTAATAATGACGTGGTCGAACTCCTCCCAGTGAGACATATCGGACAGGGCATCGCGCAGGCGTCGCTCGATGACCTCCGGCGAGTCGGTGCGCCGATCCCGAAGACGTCGCTCGAGCTCCTCGACCGACGGCGGCAGGATGAAGATCGTGATGCACTCGGGCATCGATTCGCGAACCTGCCGCGCGCCCTGCCAGTCGATTTCGAGGATCACATTACGGTTGTCGGCCAGGTGCTTTTCGACCTGGCTGCGACTCGTAGCGTAGTAGTTGTCGAACACCTCGGCGTACTCGAGCATCTCACCCTGGTCGCGCAGGCGCATGAACTCGCGCCGTGTTACGAACAGGTAATCGACGCCGTCGGCTTCATTCCTGCGCGGCTTGCGCGTCGTATAGGAAATCGAGAAACGCAGTTCCGGGTGCTTGGTAACGATCGCGTGGACGAGCGTTGTCTTGCCAGCGCCCGATGGCGCGGCGAATACGAATAGATGACCGTTATGCTCCTGCACCGTACTCACTCGACGTTCTGTATCTGCTCGCGCATCTGTTCGATCAGCACCTTCAGATCGACAGCGGCCCTGGTGGTTTCCGTGTCCGCAGATTTTGACCCGAGCGTGTTGGCCTCACGATTGAGTTCCTGCATCAGAAAGTCGAGGCGGCGGCCGACAGGTTTCTTGTCGTTGAGTGCATCACGGATCTCAACCAGGTGGCTTTCCAGGCGATCGAGTTCTTCGTCGACATCGATCTTGGTGGCCAGAAGCGCGAGCTCCACTTCGAGTCGTGCCGGATCTGCCTCTACGTCCAGGTTTGCCAGTCGTTCCTTTTGTTTCGCACGGGCCGCGTCGAGCACTTCGGGCATGCGCTTGCGAACACTCTTCGCGATCGACTCGATGTCGGCGCAACGCGACTCAAGCATCTCCGCAATGCGCTGGCCTTCGTTTGACCGCATTTCGCCAATCGACGCCAGGGCTTTGTCGAGCAGCTTGCCCGCTTCGGCCACGAGGGGCTCGACGTCTACCTCGGCCTGCTGGATGACGCCCGGCCACCGCAGGATCTCAATCGGGTTCACGGCGGCCACATTAGGCAATTTTGCAGTCAGGTCGGAGATGCGGTGACCAATGAGCTCGACGAGAGCCGTGTCGACCTGCATTTCGCTGCTCTGGTCGAACGCACGCCGAAAATACAGCGCACATTCGACTTTGCCACGGCCGAGAGACGAGCTTGCCTGTTGCCGAAACGACTGCTCTTTGGGACGCAGATCTTCGGGCAGTTTGAACTGCACATCGAGATAGCGATGATTGACCGCACGAATTTCCCAGGTCAGTGTTCCGATCGCGGTTTCGGCCGACTCGCGCGCGAAGCCTGTCATACTGTGTAACATCTGTTGTCTGCGTCACGTTTTTGGAAGGAAGGACATTCTAAGCTGTGGCCGCTGCTGAAGGCCACACAACACTGAACTCTTATGCAAATCGAATACGCCAAAGTCTCCGCACTCGGTGACCGACAGGACAACCAGGATCGCGCCGCGGTCGTGGTGTCCGAGGATGCAGCACTGCTGCTCGTATTCGACGGCATGGGCGGCCACTCCGATGGGGCCGTCGCGGCCGAAACGGGCCTCAAGGTGGTACAGGACCTTTTTGTGGAGGCGAAGCAGCCGATCTTCGACCCGCAGGGCTTCCTCTACATGGCGCTGTCCCGCGCCCACGATGAGGTGGTCCGGGTGGGCGCTGACGTCGCGGTCGATTTTCGGCCGCGAGCGACCTGTGCGGTCTGTCTCGTCCAGGAGGGCGGGGCCTTTTGGGCGCATATCGGCGACAGCCGCATTTACCTGGTGCGTGACGGGACAGTACTGTCCCGGTCGCGCGACCACAGTCATGTCGAGGTTCTGATCCAGGAAGGTGCGATTTCGGAGGAAGAGGCACAGGATCACCCGATGCGCAATTTTGTCGAGTGCTGCATCGGTGGCGACGCGCCTGTGCCCGACATGAGCATAACGAGCAGGAAGGGCCTGGAAACCGGCGACGTGCTCCTCGCCTGCTCGGATGGTTTGTGGTCGGGTCTCAGCGACAATGATATGGCCGAGATCGGAATCCCGGGCGACAACAACCTGGTCGAGAATCTCAAGAACCTCAGCATGAAAGCGTTGAACGTCAACTCTCCCTACAGCGACAATACGACCGGTACCGCGTTAAGGTGGCTCGGCGGCTAGCCGAACCGCATCCTCAGCTACACCCCAGGAGAGTCAACATGCGACCAAGTGGCCGCGAAACATCACAAATGCGCGCGCTGCGCTTCATTCCCGATTACACGATGCATGCCGAAGGCAGCGTACTTGCCGAATTTGGCGACACGCGCGTGTTGTGTACGGCGAGTATCGAAGACCGGGTCCCCGGCTGGATGCGCAACACGGGGCGCGGCTGGGTCACGGGCGAGTACGGCATGTTGCCGCGCGCGACTCACACGCGGTCCGGACGCGAGGCGTCGCGCGGCAAGCAGGGTGGCCGCACGCTCGAAATACAGCGGCTGATCGGCCGCTCGCTACGTGCGGTGACGAACCTCGAGGCGCTGGGTGAACGGTCAATCACCCTGGACTGCGATGTGATCCAGGCGGATGGTGGAACGCGCACGGCAGCGATCAGTGGCGCCTATGTCGCGCTCGCTATCGCTGTGCAGCGGCAGCAGCAGAAGGGCCGGCTCAAGAAGAATCCGCTGCATGGGCAGGTCGCTGCGATATCCGTAGGGATCTACCGTGGCACCCCCGTACTCGATCTCGACTACGCCGAAGACTCCGAGGCCGAAACCGACATGAACATCGTCATGAATGACGCCGGACGATTCATCGAAGTCCAGGGCACGGCCGAAGGCCACGCGTTTACCGACGATGAGTTCTCGGCAATGATTGCTCTCGCTCGCGACGGCATCGCGGACATCATCACCGCACAGAACGAGGCTATTAAAGCGGCAACGTCGTGAGCGAACGGCTGCAGAAAGTCGTTATGGCCAGCGGCAACGCGGGCAAGATTCGTGAGATCGCGCGCCTGCTGGGTGGGCTCGGCGTCGAAGTGGTGGCGCAGTCCGAACTGGGCGTCAGCGACGCCGACGAAACCGGCACGACGTTCGCGGCAAACTCGCTGATCAAGGCGCAGCACGCAGCAGACGCGACCGGGCTTCCGGCGATTGCTGACGATTCCGGTCTCTCGGTTGATGCGCTCGACGGTGCGCCGGGTGTCTACTCTGCACGGTATGCGGGCAGGGCCGGCGACGAGGCCAACAACGACAAATTGCTGGCCGCACTCGATGGCATCGAAGACCGCGGGGCGGCGTTTCATTGTGTTGCAACTTTCATCGACCCACGCGCTCCGGAACCGCTGGTCGCTGCAGGCGAGTGGCGTGGTGAAATTCTGCATGCCCGCCAGGGTGACGGCGGCTTCGGCTACGACCCCCTGTTTTTTGTGCCCGACTGCAACTGCAGTTCTGCTGAGCTTTCTCCCGAACAAAAGAACGCGCGCAGCCACCGTGGCCAGGCGCTGCACAAGCTCGTCGAGCTCATCAAACAGAAGTACGCGTGAGACTGCCGCCGCTTTCCCTGTACATGCACCTGCCCTGGTGCGTGCGCAAGTGTCCGTACTGCGATTTCAATTCCCATACGGCTGGCGACTCCGCACCAACCACGCGCTACGTGGATGCGCTCTTGGCCGACCTCGATCGTGAGCGCGCGCGCGCGGGTGACCGCAGTATCGAAAGCATCTTCCTGGGTGGTGGAACGCCCAGCCTGTTTACTCCCGAGGAAATCGGGCGGCTGCTGACCGCGATTCGAGAACGCTTCGCGGTTGCTGCGGACGTCGAGATTACGATGGAGGCGAACCCGGGCACGGTTGAGTCGGGGTCGCCTGCCGGGTACCGCGACGCGGGCGTTAATCGGCTGTCGATCGGTGCGCAGAGCTTCAATGATGATGCGCTCAAGCGCCTCGGCCGAATTCACTCGAGCCACGATATTCATCGCACGGTTGACGACGTAAAAGCCGCCGGCTTCGACAACTTCAATCTTGACCTGATGCACGCATTGCCAGGGCAGACGGTGGCGTCCGCCGAAGCAGACGTCCGGACCGCGGTCGCACTCGGCCCCACTCACATTTCCTGGTATCAGCTGACTCTCGAGCCGAACACGGTCTTTCACGCGCGGCCCCCCGAGGGCCTTCCCAACGAAGAGCTGACCGGTGAAATCCAGGACGCGGGCGGCTCGCTCCTGCGAAACGCCGGGTTCGAGCAGTACGAGGTGTCGGCATGGGCGCGGGATGGGCGACGCTGCCGGCACAATCTCAATTACTGGCAGTTCGGGGACTACCTGGCAGTTGGGGCCGGGGCGCATGGGAAGCTCAGTAACGCCCAGGGTGTGTGCAGATACCGCAAGCCGGCCAACCCTCTTCAATATATGGTCTCGATGGAACAGAAATCGGAGCGCGAGCGGCTCGAACCGGTGCCGGAGGACCAGATATTGTTCGAATTCATGCTGAATGCGCTGCGTCTCGCCGACGGCTTCCCCGAATCGGTGTTTTCCGATCGGACCGGCCTGCCTGCCGGCGTGTTGGCGAAGGAGGCCGGCGCCGCAGTCGAGAAAGGCCTGCTGGAGCGCGACGAAGGTGGAACCTGGCGACCAACCGGGCTTGGCTGGCGCTTTCTGAACGACCTGCAGGCCGAATTCCTGCGCAATTCATGAGCCCTCAGGTACAAAATCTGCGGCGGGCAGGGTGTCCCTGGACTTGTTCAATTATGCACAAGGCGTCGGGCACTCCTATATTTTCAGTGTAAGAACGCCCCTATCTCATTTTGAGTATTGCGAAACCCTCATAACCCATTGTTTTTAAATAATTAACGAAACTGGACACAAAATAGTCATATTGACAGCTGTGCTTGAAAATCCGCACCTTACGGCACCCGTTCAATTTTCTTCCACATACTTATCCACAGGTTCTGTGGATAAAAATCGGGGGCTTGCGAAGGTCGCGTCTTCGCTATATCATGCGCGACCTTTTTCGCGAAGTAGCGTGCTCCGGAGAGCCAAAATGAAAGCCGACATTCACCCCAATTACGAACCCATCAAGGTTATCTGTAGTTGCGGCAACGAATTTGAAACGCGCTCGACGCTCGGTGAGGAACTCCACATCGAAGTGTGCTCCTCATGCCACCCGTTTTACACGGGCAAGCAGAAGATCGTCGACACCGGCGGTCGCGTAGACAAGTTCCGCAAAAAGTACGGAATGTCAAAGTCCTGAACCCTGCCGGGCGCCGCCCGGTACCATCGTTCTGGTATAAAACTTTCGTATATCCACGACTCCGCATCGCGGGGCTCTCTGCTATGCTCGTCTGGTTCGATTCGAGGGATACAGAGGAAAGTCATGAGCCAGGATGCATACAGGCTGATCAGCCCAAACGGTACTGAATCCGAGCTGCCGGTTCGCAGCGGAACTACAGGCCCGGACCTTATAGACATAGCGCGCCTGTACAAAGAGCAGGGGGTGTTCACGTACGACCCTGGCTTTGTTGCCACGGGTAGCTGCGAGTCTGATATCACCTTCATTGACGGTGAGGAAGGTGTGCTCATGTACCGGGGCTACCCGGTTGAGCAACTGGCCAAGCACTCGAGCTTCATGGAGGTCTGTTACTTGCTGCTCCGCGGCGAGTTGCCGACGAGCGATCAGCTCGGGTCGTTCGAGGAAACGATTCGCCGCCATACCATGCTCAACGAGGGCATGCTGAATTTCTTCAAAGGCTTCCGCTACGACGCGCACCCGATGGCCCAGCTATCCGCTGTCGTAGGATCGATGTCTGCCTACTACCACGCCGAAATGGATGCTTCCAACAAGAGGCACCGCGAGATTTTCTCTCATCGTATCATCGCCAAGTTGCCGACCATTGCGGCGGCGGCCTACAAGCTGAATACCGGCCAGCCGTTTATCTACCCGCGCAATGACCTCAACTACTGCGACAATTTCCTGCAGATGATGTTTGCTGTGCCGGCCGAGCCCTACGAGGTGAACCCGATCGCATCGGAAGCGCTCGACCTGCTGTTTATCCTGCACGCCGACCACGAGCAGAACTGCTCGACGTCAACCGTGCGCATGGCGGGCAGCTCCGGCGCCAATCCCTATTCGGCCATAGCTGCCGGTATTTCGGCGCTGTGGGGTCCGGCCCACGGTGGTGCCAACGAGGCCGTTCTCAGGATGCTCGACGAGATTGGCGATGTCAGCCAGATCGCAAAGTATGTCGAAAAGGCCAAGGACAAGAACGACCCGTTCCGTCTCATGGGCTTCGGTCATCGTGTGTACAAGAATTTCGATCCGCGCGCTACGATCATTCGCGAGATGTGCCACAAGGTTCTCGACGCGCTCGACAAGGAAGACACACCCTTGTTCGATCTTGCGCGGGAGCTCGAGCAGGTGGCGCTTCGCGACGACTACTTCAAGGAAAGAAATCTTTACCCGAACGTCGATTTCTACTCAGGGATCATCTACAAGGCGCTCGGCATTCCAACCTCGATGTTCACGGTCATGTTCGCACTGGGCCGGTCCGTCGGCTGGGTTGCGCACTGGCGCGAGATGATCCGGGATCCCAAGGGCAAGATTGCTCGCCCACGCCAGCTTTATATCGGGGCAGACAAGCGGGATTACGTGCCGATCGAAAAACGCTAAACGCTAGTTGCCAGATAGAAGAAGGGACACTCAGAAGAGTGTCCCTTTTTGTTTGTCAGTCGTGCGCGAGCATCTCCTGGACCCTCGCGCTGTCCGCGCGGCGCATCGGCTTGCCGTCAACAGGGCTCATCGGCGCCTGCCGAATACCGTCTACCGGAAATACGGTCGCCTGGATCGGACTGTTGCTGTGATGAAACTCGAAGCCGGCAAACGTCTCGAACTGATCTCGACGGCTCTTCAGGCGGCGCTCGTAGGGTCTGTAATTCAGGCCGATATCCGCGAGTTCCATCGCCACCATTTCCGGGCTATCGGCAAACAGGTGCAGGTTTACGGCCGAGTTCTCATCGGCGGTTCCAGACAGTACCGGGCCGACGAGCCGTGGCGTAAACGAGGACAGTAATTCCATTGCCGAGAGTGCGGCGACGCGCATCAGGCGCAGGCGATCTTCGTGGTCCTCTCCACCGAACAATGCGAGGTGTTCGGCGACGGCAGTTTCGATCTCGGCATTGCCCGGCAATGAGCCGCGAGAACCGACGCCGAGACGCTCGGCCGCTTTCTGTTTCGCGACCCGATAGTCACGAATCCCGTGGTCGACGATAATGCGCGCTGCTTCCTGCGCAAGGACCTGCCGGGCGCGCTCTGTTTCGTTATTGCGTTGTCTGGGCATGGCTCAGAATAGCGATTCGCCTTCTTCTTCCTGTTCTTCCTGTTCGTCTTGTTCTTCCACGTCTTCTTCGGGCAGAGCGTCGGTACCGGCCGCGTCGTTGAATATATCAGGCGCCTCGCTCGCGACGTCGCATTGCGGCACGTTACCGTCGCGAAACACTTCAAATACTACGTTGCGCTGGCCGGATCTTGCCGGGCAACCGGTCTCCCGGTCGATCAGGACGGAGACAATGCCTTCGGGCATCGGCATCTGGTTCTCCGGCACGCCATCCAGCGCGATGCGCGAGAACTCGACCCAGATCGGCAGTGCCGTGCGAGAGCCTTCCTCGCCCGGACCGAGGGGCAGGTCGTCGTCGTAACCAACCCATACCACCGTCGCGAGGTCCGCGTTGAACCCACCAAACCACGCGTCGCGACGATCGTTCGACGTACCCGTCTTGCCGGAAAGGTCATTGCGGCCCAACGCCATCGCGCGTCGGCCTGTGCCCGCCCGCACAACGTCGCGCATCATGTCCTGGATCAGGAACGCGTTCTGCGGCGAAATCGCCTGCGGCGCCACGTTCACACCCTCGAACAGTTCGGGAGCCGTCGTCGCATCCGGCTGGTAAACCGTCGCGATCTCAACCATCTCCTCGAGCGTCAATTCGTCCTTGGGTGCTTCACCGAAACGCAGCTCGGGCTCGCCCGGCACACACTTGTCGCACACGACGGCCGGGTCGGCCCGATACAGTTCTCCACCCTCAGGGCCGTAGATTGCATCGATGACATAGGGCGCGATCGCATGCCCGCCATTAGCCAGCACACCATAGCCCTGGGCCATGTCTAGAGGCGACGCGGCACCGCCGCCGAGTGCGAGCGATCCGTTCCGGGGCAAGGCGGCATCACCGAAGCCGAACTTCTCGATGTGGCGCACGGCGTTGCCAACGCCCGTCTCGAACAGCAACAGCCGCACCGACACGAGGTTCATCGAGCGCTTCAGGGCTTCGCGCATGCGCGTCGGCCCGTAGAAGCGGCCGCTGTAATTAATGGGGCGCCAGACGGCCTCGAGCTCCGATGAGTTAATGACCACCGGGGCATCGAGAATGACGGTTGCGGGTGTATTGCCACGTTCGAGGGCGGCTGAGTAGATAAAGGGCTTGAACGACGAGCCCGGCTGGCGGGCCGCCTGGACGGCCCGGTTGAACTTGCTGGTTGTAAAGTCAAAGCCGCCGGTTAGAGCGCTGATAGCACCGTCAAACGGGTCGACTGACACGACCGCACCCTGCGCCTCGGGTACCTGCGCCAGCGCCCACGTACCCTTTGTTGTCGGCATCACATATATAAGGTCACCGACCGAAAGAACCTCGGCGGCCGTTTCGGGTGCGGGACCGTAAGTCTCGCGATCGATGAACGGGTTGGCCCAGCGGATGCCCGACCAGGGAAGCGACGTCTCTTCGCCGCCCCGCAACAGCAGCGAGGCAGTGTTGTCTTCATGCACAGCCGTGACGAGCGCGACGGACAGTCCGCCCGGTGCGTATTGGTCGAGTAGTTCGCGGATCTCGATTGGCCATTCTGCAAAGGGTGTCGCCAGTAACTCATCGGCCAGCTCGACATTATCGATCGGCCCCTTGTACCCACGGCGGCGCGTAAACTCCAGCAGGCCATTGCGCAACGCATAGTTGGCGGCTTTCTGCATGCGTGAGTCGAGCGACGTAACGACCTGGTAGCCATCGGTATAGGTGCTCTCTCCATAACGCTTGAGCATTTCGCTGCGCACCATCTCGGCGACGTAGGGCGCGCTCAGCTCGACCGCGGTGCCGTGGAGGCGTGAGTCAATTTCCTGATCCATGGCTTCTTCATAGGCCGCGTCGTCGATATACCCGAGCTCGAGCATGCGCCCGAGGACATAGCCCCGGCGATTCATTGCGTTTTCGGCGCTGGACACGGGGTTATAACGTGACGGCGCCGGAAGAACGCCGGCAAGGGTTGCAGCTTCCGCGACGTTTACGTCCGCGAGGTTCTTATTGAAGAAGACTTGCGAAGCGGCAGCGACGCCGTAGGCGCGCTGGCCGAAAAACATCTTGTTCAGGAACAGCGCCATGATCTGTTCCTTGGTGAATTCCTTTTCGATCTTGTAGGCGAGAAATGCTTCGCGGAGTTTGCGAGTAAAGCGCCGTTCTCTCGTCAGGAAGTAGTCGCGCGCGAGTTGTTGCGTGAGCGTCGATCCGCCGGTCGGGTCGCCCGTTGTAATGCCCTCGACAACAGCGCGGAGTACACCACGATAGTCAACACCAGGGTGCACGAAGAAGCGCTGGTCTTCGGCGGCAACGAACGCGTTAACAACGTGTTGTGGCAGCTCGTCATAAGTAATGAGGATGCGTCGCCGTTCACCAATTTCGGATATCAGGTAGCCGTCCCGGCTGAATATCCGGAGCGGAATTTGCAGCGGAATATCGCGAATCGTCTCTGCGGCCGGCAGGCCTGGCTGCACAAAATAATAAGCGCCAATGACGCCCGCCGTGAGGCCAATACCTCCAATAACGCCCAGTCCAAGCATGACAATCAGCAGTCGGAGCAGCTTATGTCGCCTAATGTGACGTGCGTTGGATTTTTTTTCCGTTGATTTATGCATAGTTACAGGCGTTTTCGGCGGAATGCCCCGATTTCTGCAGGCCTTACCCAGCCTCATTAAAGAATAACGTGGTGTTCAGACGATGACGAGAATGTGGCTTTTTCGGGGCAATTGCTCGTGAAGGCAGTATCAGGCGGCGATGATAGTCATACCTTCCTGAACGCTGCAATAACGAGTCTCAGTTCGGCTCGCCGACTGGTTCACGGAATCTGCGCCCAAGGAGCCCTAACATGGGGATTGTCGGATCGTGAACACAGTCACGTTTTATTTAACATTTTATTGATATATAGTTAAATCGCTTAGCTCAGGCCCGACATAGTTTTGACTCGCAACTTACCGACTTAGAAGGAAAAACACGTGCTATTTGGCAACAAATCACAGCCGCTGATAGGCCTCGATATAACGACGTCGTCGGTCAAGCTGATAGAGCTTTCCCAAAGCGGGAAACGCTATCGGGTCGAGTCCTATTCAGCAGAGCCTACACCCCCAAGTTCGGTGAGCGAAAAAGCCATCGTCGACGCAAAAGCTGTCGGCGAAGCTATTCGTCGCGCCGTGAAACGCGCGGGTGCCAAGGCAACCGATGTGGCCGTCGCCATCAGTGGTGACGCGGCCATTACCAAAGTCATCCAGATGCCTTCGAGTCTTTCCGAAAGAGACCTTGAGGGCCAGGTCGAGATCCAGGCCGACCAGTACATCCCTTTCCCGATGGAAGAGGTTAGCTTCGATTACGAAGTGATTGGCCCTAACGACAAGGACCCCGAACTGATGGACGTGTTGCTCGTTGCGACACGTACCGAGAACGTCGAACAGCGCCAGTCCGCGGTTAATGCCGCCGGTCTTGCAACGCAAATCGTCGACGTCGAAGCATTCGCTCTCGAGAACGCTTGCCGCTTGCTGAGCCACCAGATTCCTGACGGTGGCATGGGCCAGTCGGTTGCCGTTGTCGACATTGGTGCATCGAGCACGACGTTCAGCGTGCTGGCAGATCTCAAAGTTGTGTATACGCGAGACTTCAACTTCGGCGGGCAGCAGCTCACCGAGGAAATCATGCGTACCTACGGCTTGTCGATGGAAGATGCCGGTCGTGCCAAGAAGCAGGGTGGCCTCCCGTCGAACTACCAGCCCGAAGTGCTGGAGCCGTTCATCGACGACATGACCCAGCAGGTGAGTCGCTCGCTGCAGTTCTACCTCGCATCCGGTGGCGGTCGTGAACAACCAGACATGATCCTGGTCTGTGGCGGTTGCGCCAACATTCCGGGTATCTCAGACGTCATCTCGAGCCGTGTAGGTATCCCGACGGAAGTCGGTGACCCGCTTGGCCAGATGAAGATTTCATCCAAGGCCAAGTCACAAGGTGTGCACAAAGATGCAACGGCACTTCTCACGGCCTGCGGTCTCGCACTCAGGAGTTTTGACTAATGCCAAGTATTAATCTACTCCCCTGGCGCGAGGCGGAACGGCAGAAACGCCAACGAGATTTTGGTATGGCAATGGGCGGCGCAGTCATTGCGGCAGTCGCTGTCGTCATGCTGACGATTGTTGCTTACTCGCAGATGATCTCATCGCAGAACGCGCGTAACGATCGCCTTACCGCCGAGATCGTCGAGCTGGAAAAGAGCATCGCCGAAATCGACGGTCTCGAACGGCAGAAAGAACGCCTGCTCGCGCGCATGGAAATTATTGAAGAGTTGCAGAAGAGTCGTCCGGAGATCGTGCATCTCTTTGATGAGCTCGCCCGGCAGCTGCCCGAAGGCGTCTATCTGACCGGCATGAAACAGACCGGCAGCAGGGTAGAGATTCGCGGCGTCGCCCAGTCGAGTACGCGTGTATCGGCGCTGATGCGACAGATCGACTCCTCTGAGTGGCTCGGTGACCCAGAGGTCGAAAGAGTTGAAACGACACAGTCCGGCGCTTCGCGCCAGTCTGAGTTTGTGGTTTATCTGAAGCAGATGCGTTCGGATTCTGAAATGGAGGAGATGGAATGAACCTCGTTGAAGAACTTCAGGGCCTGGACGCGAATGACGTAGGTCGTTGGCCACTGCCGTTTCGCATCGCGGTCATCGTGATCGTGTTCTTGCTGGTAATGGGTCTCGGCATATACTGGTTCATCGTCAAGGACAAGGCACCGCAGCTTGAGCGTGCCGAAGGCGAAGAAAGAGAACTTCGCCTGACCTTCGAGAACAAACAGAAGAAGGCCGCTAACTACGACGCCTACAAAACACAGCTCGCGCAAATCGAGCAGTCATTCGGCACGATGCTGCGGCAGCTGCCGGGTGAGACGGAAATCCCGAGCCTGATCGTCGATATTTCGCAGACAGGTCTCGCGGCCGGCCTGCAGGAAAAACTGTTTGTACCACAGCCCGAGATACCGAAGGATTTCTACGCAGAGAAGCCGATCAAGATTCGGCTGACGGGCGGATTCCACGAGGTGAGCAGGTTTGTGAGCGGCATCGCCGGGCTTCCGCGAATCGTGACCTTGCATGACATCAACATCACGCCGGAAAGCACCGAGGGTTTCGATAACCTGAGTATGGAAGTTACCGCTCAGACCTACCGCTACATTGATGAGGAGGCAGAGTAATGAAAAACGCTTCCCCTAAATTCAAGTCTGTTGCCAGGTTTGGCCTGGTAGCGGCGCTGGCGTTTGGACTTGCGGCCTGCGGCGGCGACATGGATGACCTCGACAGGTACATCAACGACGTCAAGGCGCGTCCGGGTGGTCGTATCGAACCGCTTCCCGAGATTACGCCTTACGAAGTTTTCGCGTATATCGCTGACGAGCAGGGCATTCGCTCGCCGTTCGTGCCGGATACGCCGCAGGCAAGTGGTGGGGCCGGGAATGGCGTACGGCCGAATACGGACCGCAGCCGCGAATACCTTGAGAGCTTTCCGCTGGACACGCTGGGCATGGTTGGCACGCTGAACATCGCAGAGACGTTGTACGGACTTGTACAGACATCGGACGGACTGATTCACCGCGTCGTTCCAGGCAATTACATGGGCCAGAACGATGGACGAATCACGGAAATTTCTGACGCAGAAATCACACTGGTGGAAATTATTTCTGATGGCATCGGCGGCTATATCGAACGAGACGCCGCAGTTGGTCTCACTGACTAACGCCTGAATGGAACTGGGAGTATGGGAATGACGCTCAAAACTAAACCGACGGTGACACATCGCTTCGCGACGTTCGCCGCATTGGCACAGGCAGCACTGCTGCTCTTCTGGGGGGCTCAAGCAAGCGCCCAGGAAGGTAACAGGCTGCAAGACATTCAGGTGCAGAGTTTGCCCGGCGAGCGCGTCGAGCTGAAACTCATCATGAGTGACACGGCCCCCGAGCCGCTGGACTTCACGATTGAGAATCCTGCGCGGATCGCACTCGACCTGCCGAACACGACACTGGGAATGACATCGCGTCGTCGCGATGTAAACCTGGGGCCCCTCGATACGGTGCTGACGGCTGAAGCTAATGGCCGGACGCGCGTTGTATTGAATCTCGGCACGATGGTCGGGTATGAGACCCGTCGTAGCGGAAATACGGTAATCGTCACCCTCGGTGACTCGGATGACTACAGCGCAGGTACCACCCAGTTCGCCAGTGCGCCGGCATCCGACAGCCGTTCCTATGCCGCTCCGGGCGCCCGCGCGATTTCCGCCGTAGATTTCCGCCGCACACGTGATGGTGGCGGCCGCGTCGTCGTTAACCTGACAGACCCGTCGACACCGGTTGACATTCGCCAGGAAGGCGGTCGTGTTGTTGCCATATTCAAGGACACGAGCCTGCCGGCTGAATTGATGCGCCGTCTTGACGTGAACGACTTTGCTACGCCGGTTACTACGGTTGATGCACTGCGCACGAATCTCGATACACGAATCGTTATTTCGGCTGCAGGCAAGTATGAGCAGCTTGCTTACCAGTCCGACAACGAGTTCACGATCGAAATCAACCCGGCGCCGGAAGAGTCACAGGCAGAAGCCAGCCTCTTCTCGGAAACCAAGGAATACGAAGGCCAGCGCCTGTCGCTGAACTTCCAGGACATCGAGACGCGCTCTGTACTGCAGCTGCTCGCCGAGACGTCCGGCAAGAACATTGTTGTATCCGATACGGTACAGGGCAACGTAACGCTGCGTTTGCGTAACGTACCCTGGGACCAGGCACTCGATATCGTCATGACGACGAAGGGCCTGGACATGCGCCAGAACGGCAACGTCATTATGGTTGCGCCGGCCGAAGAAATCGCCGCGCGTGAAACCGCCGACCTCGAAGCACAGCTGGCCATCCAGGAGCTGGAGCCGGTTTATTCCGAGTTCCTGCAGGTCAACTACGCGAAGGCCGCGGATCTGTCGGACCTGATTATCGGTACGGACACGGGATCCATGCTCTCTGATCGCGGCAGCATCGCCGTCGACGATCGCACCAACACGTTGCTCGTACAGGACACGGCCGAACGTCTGCAGGACATTCGCCGCATGGTGCGCACGCTCGATATTCCGATCAAGCAGGTACTCATCGAGTCGCGCATCGTTGTTGTTAACGACGACTTCAGCCGCGATCTCGGCATACGCCTCGGCGTTACGGGTCATGACCTGTCGAGCAACCGCCTGATCACCGCTTCCGGTACCGGTGTAGGTACCGACACGATGATCGGCACGTTCCTCGACAATCTCGCGACACCGGGCAGCACGACGTTGCTTGAGTACCCGTCGCTGAGCAATCGTTACAACGTAAACGTACCGATTGCAGACGCGGCCGGCCGCTTCTCGCTGGCAGTTCTCGGCACCGACTACCTGGTCGACCTCGAGCTGACGGCTCTGGAAGCTGAAGGTCGCGGCGAGATCGTTTCGACGCCTCGCGTGATTACGGCCAACCAGAAAGAAGCCACCATCAAGCAGGGTGTGGAGATTCCGTACCAGCAGTCGGCTTCTTCGGGCGCGACGACCATCCAGTTCAAGGAAGCTGTACTCGAACTGACGGTCACGCCGCAGATTACGCCGGACAACAACATCATCATGGACCTCAAGGTCCACAAGGATAATGTTGGTGACATCATCTCAACGGGCGGCCTGGGCGGCACCGTGCCGAGTATCGACACGCGTTCTGTAGAAACACAGGTTCTCGTGGCCGATGGCCAGACGGTCGTACTCGGTGGAATCTACGAGACGGAGCGTCGCGAGACGATCAAGAAAGTTCCGTTCCTTGGCGACATCCCGTTCCTTGGCGCGGCTTTCCGCAGCAAACAGCGGGTCGACAACAAGGCCGAGCTGCTGATTTTCGTAACGCCTCGTATCCTTGAGGAAGGCACCAGCATCTACTAAGCTTGCCAACCCCCGGATAGACTCAAGGAAAGCCAACCCTCGGGTTGGCTTTCTGCTTAAGGGCTCTGTAGATCCTGATATGAAGCAACCCAAGAACATCTTTCTCATAGGCCCGATGGGCGCCGGCAAATCGGCGGTTGGCCGGCACCTGGCGCGGACCCTGCACCTGACCTTCGTCGATAGTGATGACGAGATCGAGTCGCGGACGGGCGTCGATATTGCGTTCATTTTCGAAAAAGAAGGCGAAGACGGTTTTCGCAAACGTGAAGCGGCCGCGATAGACGACCTGACGAAAATGGACGGCATTGTGCTTGCGACAGGCGGCGGCGCCGTGACCAGCATTGACAATCGATCGCATCTTGGCGGTCGGGGCCTGGTGGTGTACCTGTACACAAGTGTCGATCAGCAGGTATCACGAACGAAAAAAGGACGTGAACGTCCATTGCTCGAAAACGGCGATCGCCGTGGAACCCTGGAGAAGCTCCTCGCACAGCGCGATCCGCTGTACCGGGAGATTGCAGACCTGGTCGTTGAGACCGATGGTCGCAAGGTGCATTCGGTCGCGAGTGAGATCATTGAGCAGATCAGCTAGTCTTGCTGCATGAGCATGACGCTGACGGTTGATCTGGGTGACCGAAGCTACCCAATCATAATCGGTCGCGGGTTGCTGGACGGCAACTTCGACCTCGGCGAGTTTGTGCGCGGCAAGGACTGCCTCGTGGTCAGCAATGAGACTGTGGCGCCGCTCTATTACGACAGGCTGTTGCCGAATTTCACAGGCTGCGACGTCAGTAGCATCAACCTGCCGGACGGCGAATCCTTCAAGACCATTGCTACCATGCAAACCATTCTCGACCGGCTCGTCGAGGCGCGCGCCAATCGTGACGTTGCCGTGGTTGCCCTTGGCGGCGGCGTTGTTGGCGACATAAGCGGGTTCGCCGCGGCATGTTACATGCGAGGCGTCGATTTCATCCAGGTACCGACGACGCTTCTGTCACAGGTCGACTCATCGGTAGGCGGCAAGACGGGCGTCAATCATCCGCAAGGCAAGAACCTGGTCGGTGCCTTTCACCAGCCCCGGGTTGTTCTCATAGACACCGATACGCTGAGCACGCTGCCCGAGCGGGAGCTCGCGGCAGGGCTGGCTGAGGTCATCAAGTACGGCGCGATCTGCGATCTCGAGTTCTTTGGCTGGCTGGAGGCCAATATGGCCGACCTGCTTGCGCGTGATGCAGACGCACTTGCGCATGCCATTCGGCGCTGTTGCGAACTCAAAGCCGAGGTCGTTGCGGAGGACGAGAGGGAGTCGGGTCGACGCGCAATTCTGAATTTCGGTCATACTTTCGGTCACGCAATCGAACACTGCCAGGGCTACGGCGAATGGCTGCATGGTGAAGCGGTGGCCGCCGGCATGATCATGGCGGCTCGACTCAGTGGCCTGGACGATCACGACGTGGTTCGCCTGACGAGCCTCGTGGCGGCAGCAGGTCTGCCGACCGAGCCGCCAGCGATTGTGCCGGACGACTGGCTGAGCGCCATGGGCATGGACAAGAAAGTGCAGGGCAGGCAGCTCCGCTTCGTGCTGCTGGATACTCTCGGTGACGCCCGGGTTTCTTCCGAGTATGACGACGGTCGACTCAATGCAATCTTACGCGGCTGACGAAACGAGAAGTCGCGGCAGACGGTATGACGAGCCTCGCCCGGCTCATCGTGGCGAATACCAGCGCGATCGCGATCGCATTATTCACTCTACGGCGTTTCGGCGTCTCGTTTACAAGACGCAGGTTTTCGTGAATCACGAAGGCGACCTGTATCGCACGCGCCTGACGCATTCCCTCGAGGTCTCGCAGATCGGGCGGTCAGTGGCGGTTGCGCTGGGCCTCAATGAAGCGCTGACCGAGGCGATCTGTCTGGCACATGACCTCGGGCACACACCTTTTGGCCACGCGGGGCAGGACACTCTGAATGCCTGCATGCGTGACTTTGGCGGTTTCGAGCACAATCTGCAGTCGCTGCGCGTCGTAGACGAACTCGAAGCCAAGTACGCCGATTTCCCGGGCCTGAACCTGATGTTCGAAACGCGCGAAGGCATTCTCAAGCATTGCTCCATGCGCAATGCGCGCGAGCTGGGCGATGTCGGCGAGCGCTTCCTCGAGCGCAAGCAGCCCGGTCTCGAAGCGCAAATCGCCAACCTCGCCGATGCGGTCGCCTACAACAACCATGATGTGGACGATGGTTTTCGTGCCGGACTGTTGTCGCTTGAGCAGCTACGCGAGCAGTCCCTGTTCGCCGAGCAATACGACCGGGTCCATGCGAAGTACCCGGAGCTCGAGGATCGGCGACTGATCTACGAGATCATCCGCCGCATGATCGGGACAGTCGTATCCGACCTGATAGAGGAGAGCGGGCGCCAGATCAAGGCTGCAGGCGTCACGTCGATTGACGAGGTGCGCGACGCGGGACAGCCCCTCGTAAACATGTCACCAGCCGTCTATGAGCAGCACGTCTCCCTCAAGCGCTTTCTCAACAGGCACCTATACCGCCACGAGCAGAAACTCGAGATGACGCGCCGTGCCCAGGCCATCGTCGCGGACCTGTTCAGCGCGTACTCTCGCGACGTCAGCCTGATGCCGCCGGAGTTTGCCGACCGGGCGGGCGGTCTCGACGGCGCGGACCGCGCGCGCGTCATCGCCGACTACATTGCCGGCATGACGGATCGCTACGCGATCGCCGCCCACGAGGGCCTTTGAGACTGCTAGAATGCGCGTCCTCAGAAGGAGCGCAAGCAGTGAAGCACAAAGACATCCCAGCCAAAGACCGGCTGATATTCGCCATGGACGTCCCGACCTGTGATCGGGCGAAAGAGCTCGCAGAGGAACTCGGCGACGCGGTGACCTTTTACAAGATCGGCCTCGAACTGATGATGAGTGGCGAGTACTTTGAGTTGCTTGACTGGATGCTCGCACGCGACAAGAAGGTCTTCTGCGACCTCAAGTTCTTTGATATTCCGGCCACGGTCGGATCCGCCGTGCGCTCCCTCAAGGATCGCGGTGCGACCTTCGTCACGGTCCATGGCAATCGCTCCATCATGGAAGCGGCCGCCGAGAACAAGGGCGACAGCCTCAAGGTGCTGGGCGTAACCGTGTTGACCAGCCTCGATCGTGGCGACCTCGACGATCTCGGTTTCGACTGCAACGTCGGTGACCTCGTGTTGTCGCGCGCGAAGCAATGCCTGGAATCGGGCTGCGACGGCGTTATTTCATCAGGGCTCGAAGTGCCAGCGTTGCGCGAGTTTGTCGATGAGAAACTGCTGGTCGTATCGCCGGGCATTCGCCCTGTCGACAACAAGCCGGTCGGCGACCAGAAACGCGTAGTGACAGTTGAGACGGCGTTCCAGAATGGCTGTGACCACATCGTCGTCGGCCGACCCATTCGTGACGCCGAAAGTCCGCGCGCCATGGCCGAAGCCATGCAGGCATCGATACTCGAGCAGGTTAGCTGATATGAGTGAATTAAAGAACGACTTGTTCCTGCGTGCGCTACAGCGCCAGCCGGTTTCGAGAACACCACTCTGGATCATGCGCCAGGCTGGTCGATATCTCCCCGAGTACCGGGAAACGCGGGCGCAAGCTGGCGATTTCATGAGCTTGTGCCGCAACCCGGACCTGGCCTGCGAAGTCACGATGCAGCCGCTCCGGCGCTATGCGCTGGACGCAGCCATCCTGTTCTCAGACATACTCACGGTGCCGGACGCGATGGGGCTGGGTCTGTACTTCGTGACGGGCGAGGGCCCGAAATTCAAAAATCCCGTGCAGACCGCCGCCGCCATTCGTGACCTGCGCGTACCGAATGTGGAGAAGGAACTCGGCTATGTCTTCGATGCCGTTAGCACCATCCGCCGCGAGCTTGACGATAAGGTGCCGCTGATCGGTTTTGCCGGCAGCCCGTTTACTTGTGGCACCTACATGGTCGAGGGTGGTTCCAGCAGGGAGTTCCCGACGATCAAGGCGCTTGCGAAAGAATCACCAGAAGTTCTTGATGAGCTCATGGACAAAGTCGCGGAAACGACGACCGAGTACCTGAACGCACAGATCGAGGCTGGCGCCCAGGCCGTGCAGATCTTCGATACCTGGGGCGCGGCGCTCGAGCCCGACGACTTTCGTCGATTCTCACTGGCCAGCATGCAAAAGATAGTTGATGGCCTGACGCGTGAGAAAGACGGTCGCAGGATTCCGGTCATCCTGTTTACCAAGGGTGCAGGGCCGCTGCTCAAGGACCTCGCCGATACGGGCTGCGACGCGCTGGGCGTGGACTGGACGACAGACCTGGCCCAGGCTCGCGAGTACGTACAGGACAAGGTCGCGCTACAGGGCAATCTCGATCCGGCCACGCTGCGGGAAAGTCCGGAAGTGATCCGAGAGGGTGTTGCGCGAACGCTGGCGAGTTATGGCGATGGGCCGGGGCACGTGTTCAATCTCGGCCATGGCATCACGCCGGACATCGATCCCGACAATCTCGGCGTCCTCGTCGACGCGGTTCACGAGCTGAGTCCTCAGTACCATTCGTAGGAGGCGGCTCGCCGGCTGCGACTGTCACCTAGTCTCTAAGGGCGCGTCTCAGGATCTTCCCGACGTTCGTCTTCGGTAGCTCATCCCGGAATTCAACGATCTTCGGTCGCTTGTACCCGGTCAGGTTTTCGCGGCAATAGTCGAGAATGTCTTGTTCGACTACAGACTCGTCCTTGCGGACGGCGAAGATCTTCACGATCTCGCCCGAGCGCTCGTCGGGCACGCCGATCGCAGCTGCCTCGAGTACACCTTCGAGTTCGACGACGACGTTCTCAATTTCATTCGGGTACACGTTGAAGCCCGATACCAGGATCATGTCCTTCTTGCGATCCTCGATCCAGGTGAAGCCGTCCTCGTCCATGCGTCCGACGTCGCCTGTGCGTAACCATCCGCCGGGCAGCATGACTTCGGCTGTTTCCTGCGGCCGCTGCCAGTAGCCTTCCATGACCTGTGGACCCTTGATGCAGATCTCGCCAACCTCACCGATCGCCAGGGCGTTGCCGTCGTCTGCGGCAATCATGACGTCGGTTGATGGTACGGGAAGGCCGATTGAGCCGTTGAATTCGCTCCCCACCTTGCAGACGATCGCCACGGGCGATGTTTCCGTCAGGCCATAGCCCTGAAGGATGGCCTGGCCGGTTCGCTGTTTCCATTCCTTGGCGACAGCCGGCTGCAGGGCCATGCCTCCGGCAATGCACACGCGCATATGACTGAAGTCGATCTTGTCGAAGCTCGGCGTATTCATGAGGGCCGTAAACATCGTGTTGACGCCCGTGAACAGGTTGAAGTCGTAGTTGGCGATTTCCTTTGCGAATCCCTCGAAGTCGCGCGGGTTCGTGATCAGGACGTTGTGGCCGCCGAGTGCCATGACGGTCAGGCAGTTCCCTTCCAGCGAGAAAATGTGATAAAGCGGCAACGCGGTAATCGCAACGACCTGGTCGACATCGTCGTACACATCGGCCTGCCAGGTGATGGTTTGCTGCACGTTGAAGACCATATTCCGGTGGCTCAGCATCGCGCCCTTGGAGACGCCAGTCGTGCCGCCCGTATATTGCAGGTAGGCAATGTCGGCAAAGCCGAGTTCGCCGGCATCGAGTTTGCGACCGTCGCCCAACTTCAGGGCCTTGCGGAACTTCGTGCTGTTGGCAAAGTGGTACTTTGGCACGGCTTTCTTGACGTAGCGCAGGACGAAGTTCGTGAGTACGTTGCGAGGAAAGTTCAGGAGGTCGCCGACACCGGTAGTCACCACGTGATCGACGTCCGTCTCCGCGATGACCTCCTCGAGCGTGTGGGCAAAATTCTCGAGTATCACGATGCAACGTGCCCCGGAGTCCTTTAGCTGGTGCTGAAGCTCGCGTGCCGTATACAGAGGATTGACGTTGACGACGACAAGCCCCGCCCGGAATGCGCCACACATGACCACCGGGTACTGCAGGATATTCGGCAGCATGATCGCAACGCGTTCGCCGCGCGTCAGCCCGAGCTCCTTTTGGAGGAAGCAGGCGAACTGCATCGACTGTTGATTCAGGTCGCTGTAGGTGAGCGTCGTTCCCATGCACGTGTAGGCGGGGGAGTCGGGGTAACTTGCAAAGCTGTGTTCGCACAGATCCCGGATCGAACGCCACGGTGGCTCAGGCACATCCGCAGGAACGCCTTCCGGGTAGGATTTTAGCCAAACTTTTTCCACGGGATTCTCTCTTTGTTCTACTGCGCGTCAAGTGTAGCGCGGATTATGGGCCAGGCGTTATCCAATAGCAGGGGCTGGGCCTCGGCATTCGGGTGGATCCGGTCGTCCAGCAGCAAGTCGTCGTTCAGTGCAATGCCGTCCATGAAGAACTCGATCCACCGAATATCGAGATCGCTGGCAACCTCGGCGAATACCGCCTCAAATGCCTGCGAGTACCGGGTTCCGTAGTTTGTCGGAATCTTGATGCCGAGCAGGACCACCTCTGCGCCGGAGTCCCTGGCCCGCTTCGCGATGGTCTCGAGATTCTCCTTGATGCGCTCAGGCGGAAAGCCACGCAGGCCGTCATTCGCGCCCAGTTCGAGGATAATCAGCTCGGGCGAGAATGTGGCGATCGCCTGCTCGATGCGCGTGGCCCCGCCCGCGGTTGTTTCGCCGCTGATACTGGCGTTCACGACGCGATGTTCGTACCCTGTTTCCTCGAAGCGCTTTTGCAACAAAGCGACCCAGGATTGGTCAACGTCAATACCAAACCCGGCGCTGAGACTGTCGCCGAATACCAGGACCGTCGGCGGTTCAGCTGCTGTCGCATTGGCTGTCACTAACAGAACTATAAGAGTAAGAATTTTTCGCATGCCGGATAAATCATTCAGGAACGTGCTCGAAGCACACCAGTTAAGTAAGGAGGTTAGCAGCCCCGAAGGGACTCTGACCATTCTCAGGGACGTCAGTTTCCACATTCAGGCCGGCGAGACGGTTGCAGTCGTCGGCCCATCGGGGGCCGGCAAGTCCACACTGCTGGCGCTATTGGCCGGGCTCGACCTGCCGACGCGCGGGCACGTGGACCTCAATGGCGCCAATCTCTCGGAGCTCGACGAGGACGGGCGCGCCCTGGTGCGCGCCGAAAGCGTGGGCTTCATCTTCCAGTCCTTTCACCTCGTGCCGTCGCTCAATGCGCTTGAAAACGTCATGCTGCCGCTCGAACTGGCGGGTCACGGAGACGCGCGCAAGGCGGCTCGGGATATCGTCGACAAGGTTGGCCTGGCCGATCGCTGGAGTCACTACCCCGCACAATTGTCGGGTGGCGAAAAGCAGCGTGTGGCCATTGCGCGCGCCTTTGCTGCGGAGCCAGCCGTCCTGTTCGCAGACGAGCCGACGGGTAATCTCGACAGCCGTACCGGCGCAAATATCATGGAGCTCATGTTCGAACTGAATCGAAGCTCCTCGACGACGCTGGTTCTCGTAACGCACGACAACAGTCTCGCCGAGCGCTGCGAGCGCATCCTCGCGCTCGATTCGGGTGGTCTCGTCAGCGACACGCGGGCAGCTGCGTGAAGGCAGTCGTCTTTGCACTGCGGAGCTTCGGGCGTGAATTGCGGTCGGGTGAGGTGCTCGTGTTGCTCGCGGCAGTTGGTCTTGCTGTCGCCGCGCTCACGGCTGTTGGCTTCCTGACCGACCGCATCGGCAAGGCGGTCGCGCGCCAGGCGAACGAGGTGCTGGCAGCGGACCTGCGCTTGCGCTCGCAGGCGCCTGTTCCCGATGAATGGCGCGAACTGGCGGCCGATCATAATTTGCAGTCCGCGGACACAATGTCGTTCCCCTCGGTCGTGTTTTACGGCGACGACAATGCGCTGTCGACGATCAAGGTCGTCAGCGAGCAGTACCCGTTACGAGGCGCCGTCCGCGTCTCCGACGAGCTCTTCGGCGAACAGCGGGAAGTGGATGGAATTCCCGCCGCCGGGGAGGTTTGGGCCGACGGTGCGTTACTCGCTCGCGTCGGGGCCGACGTCGGCGACACGCTGGATATCGGCGAGCTGCACCTCAGGGTTTCGGCCGTACTGACTTATCGACCGGACCAGTCGATCGGCTTCGCGTCGCTCGCGCCAACCGTCATCCTGAATATTGCCGACATCGGGGCCAGCGGCCTTATTGGAGAAGGCAGTCGTGTCGCTTATGCACTGCTGGTCGCGGGTGCGGAGTCGGACGTAGCGGCATTCAACGAAGAAATCCAGGACGTCCTGCCCGACGAGATCCGGGTGCGCAGCCAGGAGGAGAGCAGCGAGAGAGCGTATAACGCCGCGGATCGCGCCCAGCGCTTCCTGTCCCTGACGGCCGTGATCAGTTTGCTGCTCAGCGCCGTAGCCGTCGCGATGTCGGCGCGCCGCTTCGCTCAACGACGCATGGATGCCGTGGCGTTGATGAAGAGCCTCGGTGCGACGCAGGGCTTCGTCATTACGGTGGCGCTGGTACAGCTCATGTTGCTCGGGGTGCTCGGCGTCGTAGCCGGCAGCATCACGGGCTACGTGGCAGAAGAACTGCTGGCCAGCGTCCTGTCAGACCTGTTGGCCGGGACCTTGCCGGATACAGGATTGCGCCCCGTCATACTCGCGAGTGGCAGCGCCCTGGTGCTGATGCTCGGTTTCGCCCTGCCATCCATGATCCAGTTGCGCAACACACCGCCATTGCGCGTGCTGCGGCATGATGAAATGCCGCCGGCGCCCTCACGTTTGCTGGTTGCCGGTTTGTCGCTTGCCGCCGTAGCGGCGCTGCTGTATCGCTCGGTTGGCGACGCACGCATGCTGTTTATTCTCGTTGGCGGCATCATCGTAATTGCCGGTGCGCTCTATCTCGTCGGTCGTGGGCTCGTGGCCGTTATCGGCCGAGCGCGATCGGGCGTCGGTGTTGCGTGGCGATACGGCCTGGCCAATGTCGCGAGGCGCGGCCGCGACAGTGCCGTTCAGGTCGTGGCGTTCGGCCTGGGTATCACCGTGCTGCTATTGCTGACGATCGTACGCACGGACCTGCTCGAAGGCTGGCGTGCATCGCTGGATGAAGATGCGCCGAATCATTTCCTGATAAATGTTCAGCCACATGAAGTCGATGCGGTCGGTACGCTGTTCGCGCGGAATGAAATCGACGTGCCCGTGTTCACGCCGCTCGTGCGTGCGCGCATGACAACCATCAACGATGAGCCGGTCAAGGAACGCGAGTATCCGAACCGCGACGGCGAGTGGCTGGCCAATCGCGAGGCCAATCTCTCGTGGTCTGCCGAGCTCAGTTCGAGTAACGAGATCGTGGACGGTGAGTGGTGGCCGCTCGATTATGCCGGCCCGCCGCTCGCGTCCATTGAAGAAGAGGCCGCTACAAATACCGGTCTGGCAGTCGGTGACCGGTTGAGCTTTTTCGTCGCGGGGCAGGAAGTCGAGGCGGAAATCGCGAGCATTCGCAAAGTGAACTGGGATTCGTTCCAACCGAATTTCTTTATCGTCCTGTCGCCCGGAGCGCTGGATGACATGCCGACGACTTTCATCTCCAGCATGCGCATTCCGGACGAGAAGCAGCCTATGCTGATCGGGCTGATGCGGGCGCATCCGAGTATCTCGGTAATTGATCTCGGCGCCATCCTGCAGCAGGTCCGCGGCATCATCGAAAAGGCGAGCCTGGCGGTGCAGGCCGTGTTTATTTTCACCCTTGCTGCCGGCATCGCTGTGCTGTTTGCTGCGGTGCAATCGACGATTGACGAGCGTCGCTTCGAGAGTGCCATGTTGCGCGCGCTCGGGGCGCGCAAACGAATCGTGTTTGCAGGCGTAATGGCGGAATTTGCAGCGCTTGGCGCTGCGGCAGGCATCCTGGCATCGGCCGGCGCATCCGTGCTCGCGGCACTGGTGGCAGTGCAGCTGTTCGACCTGCCGTACAAGTTTAACCCGGTCATCTGGATTGCCGGTGTTGGCGCCGGGATCCTGGTCGTGTGCATTAGTGGTTTCTTCGCGGCACGCGGCGCCGTCAATGCAGCACCTGTTGATGTGCTGCGCGGTGCACCGACATGAGTGAACAAAAGCTTTCCTGCGGTGTGGTCCTCGCGCGGCGCACCGACAGCGGCTGGCTCACGCTCCTGTTGCGTGCGTTCCATCACTGGGACTTTCCCAAGGGAATACGCGAGCGCGGCGAGGAGCCGATGGAAGCAGCGATCCGCGAAGTCGGCGAGGAAACCGGAGTGACGGAACTCTCTTTCGAATGGGGCGATCGTTTCTTCGAGACAGGCCCCTACAGCCGCGGCAAGGTGGCTCGCTACTTCATTGCGACGACCGCGCAGGAACGCGTCGAGATGGGCATCTCGCCCGAGACCGGCGAGCCCGAACACCACGAATGGCGCTGGGTGAGCTTCGACGAGGCCTACGACCTCGGCTCGCCTCGTGTGCGCTCGATCGTGCAGTGGGCGCGGCAGATTATCGGTACCTGAGCGGTGCTGCCCGATCGCAGGGCTTGACTTGTCCGGGAAAAAAGGTAACCTAATGGTTACATATGAAGCCCGAATCAATGGACAAGGTATTCCAGGCGCTGTCGTCAGCGCCGCGGCGAGCGATCCTCGACATCGTCAGGGATCGGCCCGGAAGCAGCGTCGGCGACGTCTGCAAGTTCTTCGACGTGAGCCGCATCGCCGTGATGAAACACCTCAACGTCCTTGAAAAGGCCGGGCTTCTGATATCGGAAAAAAAAGGCCGGACGCGCCGGCTGTACTTCAATTCGGCCCCGATCCAGATGATCCACGAACGGTGGACCAGTGAATACAGCGCGCTGTGGGCCGGCCACCTGACCGAGTTCAAGCGGCAGGTCGAAGCCAAGGGGGTATGACATGAACGAAGCAGTACACACGGGAGCGGCTGACGAAGTCGAGAAAACCTACAATCGCGTCGTCATTCGCGCGCCCATTCACAAAGTCTGGGCAGAGCTCACGCGTGAAGATACCGTTCTGCCATTCTTCTTTAACAGCACGTGCAAGACGCCCGACGGCCTCAAAGTCGGGGCGCCGGTTCGCATGGTCTCAAAGAACGGCAAGCATGCCGCCGTCGTCGGCGACGTTCTCGAGTTCGACCCGCCATACCGTTATGCACACACGTTCAAGTTCACGAGTCTGGAAGACCCGCCCTGTATCATTCGCTACGAACTCAAAGAGGTCGACGGTGGTACAGAGTTCACGCTGATTTCCGAGCGCGTGCCCGCCGGCAGCAAATCTGAAAACTACATGCGATCGGGCGGCGTGTTTATCACCAACAACCTCAAGGCCTTTGTCGAAACCGGCAAGGCGTCAGCAGGTGGCCGCTTCGCGCTGTTCATGATGGGGCTGACCGCGTTCATGACGCCATCATCGTGCAAGATCGAGAACTGGCCGTTCGATCGAAAGATCAACGTGGACTAAGCGACCCGGTTGCGATCCTCAGCTTTCAGGAACGCGGCGACGTTTGCCGTTAGCTCGTCGATGGCGTTTTGCCGGGCCGTTAGCGTACCCCAGGCGATATGCGGGGTGACCAGCAGGTTTTCACCTTTGTAGTCGAGCAAGGGGTCGCCATCGACGGGCGGCTCCTTGGGCAGGACATCCACGGCCGCGCCGGCGATCTCGCCGTCTCGCAGCGCGCCGGCCAACGCAGCAGAATCGACAAGGCCGCCACGCGCCGTGTTGATCAGGAACGCTGACGGTTTCATCGCTTTGAATTCCGCCTCACCGAACAAGTCCCGGGTATGGTCGTTCAACGGACAGTGCAGCGAGATCACATCGGAACGAGCGAGGAGCTCGTCCATCGATACGCGGCCGTCGGCAACATCGTCGGTGCCAGGCCGGGCTGCAACAATGATCTCCATATTGAAGGCCTCGGCAATACGCGCCACTGTCTTTCCAAGCGCGCCGTAGCCAACGATGCCCAGTGTCATGGCGGACAATTCGAGGATGGGATGTGTCAGCAGGCAAAAGATATTGGCCTTCTGCCATTCACCGGCGCGAACGTCTCTGCTGTAGGGAGCAATGCCGTGCGCGAGATTCAAGAGGCAGGCGAACACGTGCTCGGCCACGGACTGCGAACAGTAGCCGCGGATATTGGCTACAGCAACTCCATGCCGTTTCGCTGCCTCAAGGTCGACGTTGTCCGTGCCCGTCGCGGTCAAACCGATGAAACGCATGTCCGGAGCGCCAGCGAACAGCGCCTCCGAGATCAGGACCTTGTTGCCGAGAACAATCCCGGCGCCCGCGATTCGTTCGGCAATCTGGTCGTCCTCGGTGTCGTCGTAGAGCTCGAGTTCCGGCAGAAGCGCTCGTAACTCGCTGATGTCCAGGTCGGGTCCCATTGTGGCCCAGTCGAGTAGTACGGCTTTCATGTGGATATTAAGTCCGCGCTGTCGCAAAGTACGGGACGATGACCGAAGCTTTCTGGAAACGCAAATCACTTGCCCAGATGACCGCCCGGGAGTGGGAATCACTCTGTGATGGCTGCGCGCTCTGTTGCCTGGTCAAGGTTCAAGACGAAGATACGGAAGAGGTCTTCTACACTGATGTTGCGTGCCGGTTGCTGGATCTTGGTACCTGCCGCTGCACCGACTACGCGAACCGGGCGAAAGAAGTCAGTGAGTGCCTGGTGCTTTCGGCAGATAATCCCGATGCCTTCAACTGGCTACCGGCAAGTTGTGCCTACCGAAGATTATCGAGAGGCAAAGACCTGCCGGACTGGCATCCGCTGGTGACGGGTGACGCGAACAGCGTGCACGACGCTGGCATATCGATCCGCGACTACGCCGTCTCAGAGAACGAAACAACGGAATGGAGCATCGTGCAGGACCTGGGGGCCAACGACGAATGAACGCCAGCGGTTTGAGGTAGGATAATGGCCTCTGACGGGAAGCGGCCGGTGAATTCCTTCGGCCTGAGGATAACAGTGCGCCTACCTGTATTACTCATCTGCCTTCTGGGATTGGCCGCACATGGCCAGGAACGGCTGCCAATAATCGATGTGCATATGCACGCGTTACCAGCTGACCATCAGGGTCCTCCGCCCGTGGCAATGTGCACGCCTGTTCCTGCTCCGGTCTGGGACCCGGCGGTGCCCTACGGTGAGGTATTCATGGGGATGCTAAAGAACCCACCTTGCCGCAATCCTGTCTGGTCACCAGAGACCGACGCCGAACTGCGGACTCTGACCATAGAGGTGATGAATCGCCGCAATGTGTTTGGTGTTCTCAGCGGCACACCGGAAATGGTTTCCCGATGGAGGGAGACGGCTCCAGGAAGGTTCTTTCCCGGTTTGGGATTCCAATTGCAGCCAAACCCTCCCTCACCAGAGGCGCTGGAGAAAATGCACCTTGACGGCAAGCTCGAGGTGTTCGCCGAAATCACAAATCAGTACCTTGGCATCGCACCTGATGACGAACGCATGGAACCCTATTGGGCTCTCGCTGAAAAGTTGGACATACCGGTGGGGATTCACCTCGGCAACGGTCCACCAGGCGTAATCTACCTTGGTGCGGCTGGCTATCGCGCTCGTCTGCATAGCGCTCTGACAATGGAAGAGGTGCTCGTTCGACACCCGCGACTTCGCGTCTACCTTATGCACGCGGGCTATCCCATGATCGACGATCTGCTCACTGTCATGTACGCACATCCCCAGGTCTATGTAGGCATCGGAGTGATCGTATATACCCAACCGCGGCCGGCGTTCTACAGATTCCTGGAGCGCCTTGTCGAGGCGGGGTATGGACAGCGCGTGATGTTCGGATCAGACCACATGGTCTGGCCCGGGACAATCGAGCGCAGCATCGATGTGATCGAGGAAGCACCGTTCCTGAGCGACAAGCAGAAACGGGACATCCTGTATAACAATGCGGTGAGGTTTCTGCGGCTGAGCGATGACGAGGTCGCTCGGCACCATGCAATGTAGCCGCTCGACCGGCCACCCGAGCGGTACGATTCGGCCAAAAAAATACCCGCAATGAATGCGGGTATTCTCGGATAATACATTGTCCTTCCTAGCCGCCCCTTCTCACGCGGTTCGCGCGATGCTCGTGGCGTCGGTCAGCCCTGTTGCCTTTCTTGTCGAGCCGACGATCGATGCGGTCGCCCTTGCGGTCAAGATGACGATCAGCACGGTCGCCTTTGCGGTCCAGGCGTTCACCGAGGCGTTCCTTACCGGCGGCATCAGCGCGGTCCGAGGCGCGATCCAGGCGACGATCAATACGATCACCTTTCACGTCCAGGCGATGATCGGCCCTGTCACCCTTGCGGTCGAGACGATTCTCAATTCTGTCGCCACGATTGTCGATGCGGTCAGCGACCCTATCCCTGACATCGTCGGCCGCTGCGGCGCCGCTAATTAACATAAGTGCTGTCGTAGCAACTACTGTGCGTCTGATTTCCATGACATATCTCCATTGTGTCCATACAAGTACCGATTTCAGTATTACAACGGTGCAGCACGATATTCGTTGACAACACAGTCCCGAATTCGTCCCTCGCCCCGTAATTTGCTATAAGCCCATGATCGATAGACGCGAGGTTTCTGCCTTGAGCAATGCAAACGACAACTACCCGACCGTGCCGCTGAACAAGTACCGCGAATACTCGATTGAGGAAATGCGCGATCGGCTCGACGAGTTTTACGCCGACATCGATCGCCGGCGTACGGTTCGGGAATTTTCGGATCGGCCGGTACCCCGCGACATCATCGAAACGGCACTGAAAGCTGCGAACACGGCACCCAGCGGCGCAAACCTGCAACCCTGGCATTTTGCCGTTGTCAGTGGTGCGGAAACCAAGAGGAAGATCCGTGAAGCGGCCGAAGTTGAGGAACGCGAATTCTATGAACACCGTGCGTCCGAAGAATGGCTGGCCGCACTTGCACCTCTCGGTACCGACGACAGGAAACCGTTCCTCGAAACCGCGCCGTACCTGATCGCCGTGTTCCTGCAGAAGTTCGGCGAGCTGCCGGACGGCCGCAAGGTCAAGCATTACTACCCGGCTGAATCGACCGGTCTTGCAACGGGGATGTTGATCACAGCATTGCATCGCGCCGGTCTTGCGACACTCACTCACACCCCGAGTCCGATGAAGTTCCTCAACGAGATTCTAGACCGACCGAAAAGCGAACGGCCGTTCCTGTTACTGGTCGTGGGTTACCCGGCCGAGGATGCCGAAGTACCGGACATTCAGCGCAAGTCGCTGGATGAGTTCACGTCGTGGATTGACGACTAGGAGACGACTAGCCCCACAGGTGAAAGATCGCTGTCCCGGTAAACGTGCCGAGCGCATAGCCGAGGACGCCGACCAGGACACCCGGTGTTACCAGGTCGTGCCAGCCGCGCGCCGCGGCGAGCGCAGGGGCTGTGGTCGCGCCCAGTACCGCTGCGTTCGACGCCGTTACCAGTTCAGGTAGCGTTAACCGGAACATGCGGCCTACCGTGAGTAGTACCACCAGGTGGATGCTCAGGAGAATCACAACCAGGACGATCAGGAGCGGGGCGATCTTCACCATCGCTACGAGATTGGCTCCGGCCGCAATAGCCGCAAAGAACACGAACGCGAGGCCAACGCCGAGCTCGAAGCCGCCGTGGAGTCGGTCCATCCACTGTGGAAACACCGTGGCGGCAATCAGCGCCAGCCCGGTGATGACCGCGTAGCGAAGGCTATCCATGCCGATCCAGCCCGTAATTGCATCACCGAGAGCCACGAGACTGATCGCAACCGCAAGGGATAGCGTGAGACTCGCGGCGGAGATGCGTTCCTTGCCCACTTCCTGTTGCATTTCCTCGCCGTGTTCATGCTGCGTGAATCGCTTCGCCAGCCAGTTCAGGCCGGGCAACAAAGCGAGCACGCTGAGAAAAACAGCGCTGAAGAGATTGTCGGTGGCAGTCGCTGCCGAGAAGAATGATGCATCGCCGCTCAGACCTGTGATTTCACCAAGGGCCGCATAATTCACCGACCCACCGATGTACGTCGATGCGAACAGCCCGGCAATACCTGCTTCGCGCAGGGCCGGGTCTATATCTGCGGCCGGTGCGAGTGCGCTAAGGTCCAGCAGGCTGACGGCGACCAGCACACCGATGACTGTACCGACGCTCGCAATGAGGAATGCCCCTGTCATACGCGTGGTTTCGAACAGCATGTGCCGGAGATTGGCTTTGAACAGGAACAGTGGAATCAGTACCGGCACGAAATAGCTGAATACAAAATCGAAAGCGGGTGCCGAGTGAGGAATCAGTCGCAGATTCGCGGCTGCGATCGCCGTGAGAATCGCAATCACGGCGCCCGTGAGGTGCGAGCCGATGCGCGTCCTCTCGGCCAGGAAAGATGCTCCGGCGATGACGAAGAGCACGGCCATCAGGGCAAAGTGATTGTCCGGGCCTATCAGCGTCATCAGCCGGTATTCTGCAAGCCGTGCGCGATACCGTTGACCGTGGCGAGCAGGGCGTTGAACACTTCGTCGTCCTGGTGGTTCGATGCGCGCCAGCGAGACAACAGGTCGACCTGCATCAGGCTGATCGGATCAACGTAAGGATTGCGCAGCATGATGGCGCGCTGCAGCGTGACGTCGCCCTCGAGGATCGACTCGTGATCCGAATACTCGAGGATCAGGTCGCGCGTCAGGTTGAATTCGTTCTGGATCTTGGGGAAGAACTTCTCGTGCATTTCTTCGCCGGCGAGTTCGGAGTACAACTCCGCTATACCGAGATCGGACTTCGCGAGGACCATCTCGGCATCGGCTGTCAGTGAACGCAGGAAGAACCACTCCCGGAACATGTCGGTGAAGGCCTCCTTGCCGAACTGGTCGGCGGCCTTGGCAAGTCCACTGCCGAATCCATACCAGCCTGGTAGCGTGAAGCGGGATTGCGTCCACGCGAACACCCACGGAATTGCACGTAGGTCCTCGATACCCGATTGCGAGCGTCGGGCCGACGGTCTTGAGCCGATACGCATGCGCTCGATGACGTCGATCGGCGTTGCTGTACGGAAGTAGTCGTAGAATTCGGGTGTCTTGTAGACGAGGCGCTGATACGCATTGCGGCTTTCGGCCGCTATGACGTCCATAATCTCGTGCCACTCCGGCATGTCATTGCCGCGATGCCGCGGCATGGCTGTCGCAAGGGCCACCGAGCCCGTGATCTGTTCGAGCGTACGCAGGGCAATACCGCGCAGGCCGTACTTCTCGTTGATGATCTCGCCCTGCTCGGTGACACGCAGGCGCCCATTGACCGTTCCCGGCGGTGCGCCCAGCACACTGACGTGAGTCTTGCTGCCGCCACGGCTGACCGTACCGCCACGCCCGTGGAAGAGCGTCAGCTCGATCTCCTCGGTCGACATCGCGTTGACGAGCAATTCCTGCGCGTTCTGTATGGCCCACCGGGACGATGCGAGGCCGCCGTCCTTGTTGCTGTCGGAATAGCCGATCATGATGGTCTGGCGGTTCTTGCGGCGCTCCAGGTGAGCACGATACAGGTCGGAACTCAGCAGCGATTCGAGAATATCCGGGCCCGCGTGCAGGTCATCGACGGTCTCCAGCAGTGGTGCGACATCAAGAGGGACTTCACCCTTTCGATTGTGCAACTCTCCCCACTGGGCGAGCAGCAGAACCGACAGGATGTCGTCCGCACCTTCGGTCATGCTGACAATGAAAGGCCCGATCGCCCGTTTACCGTATTTTCTGCGACAGAAGGCTATCGCCTGGAACACGGCTATTGTCTTGCGCGCCTGCGTACTCAGCGTCATCGGCGCATTCTCGCGCGTCTCCATGGCATCGATGATGCGTTCGCTGCGATCGTCAGCCGACATCTCCAGCCAGTTTTCCTCGCCCAGGCATTCGCCGACGACCTTGCGATGCACCATGGCGTCCTGGCGCACGTCCAGTGTGACCATGTGGAAGCCGAACGTGTGAATACGGCGCAGGAGGCGCTGTACAAGAAACAGTCCGGCGTGGCGGCCCTTGTTAAACGCAAGGCTCTCGGCGAGTAGCTCGATGTCCTGGATGAGCTGTTCTACTTTCTCATAAGGATAAATATCGTCGTCGTAGGTCGACTGCAGTCGTGCCTGTACCAGACGCAGGAAAACGCGATACGGCATCTCGCGGTGACGCGCGGGCACGGCATGGTAGGCGTTCGGGAAGATGCCCCGGTACTCGTCGATCTTGTCGAGCATGCCCTGGCCGAAAGTTGCGCAGTCAACGGACTGGCTGAGCTTTGCAGCAATCGCGGCACATTCGTTGAAATACAGGTCGAGAATCAGCGAGCGCTGGCGCGCCAGCGTGGCGCGGATGGTTTTGGCATTGACGTTCGGGTTGCCATCCATGTCGCCGCCGACCCACGACGCGAAGTTCACAATATTGGGTATTTCCAGGCGCTTGGCGTCGTCGCCGTAGATCCTGTCAACGGCCGCACGAATGTCTTCATAGAACGGCGGCATGGCGCGATACAGCACGTCGGTGATAAAGAACAAAACGTGCTCGAGTTCATCTGCGACGGTCATCTGTTCGGCGGGGTGCTCGGCGGTCTGCCAGCCTGTTGTCGCCAGCAGCCGGATGTTCTGCAGCGCCGCACTCGTTTCCTGCGGCGTCATCGTCGGATTCAGGAGATCGACGAGGTGTTTGACGATGTTCTGTTCCTTGCGGAGCATCGTGCGGCGTGTCGACTCGGTCGGATGTGCCGTGAAGACCGGCTCGATGGACATCGAATTGAGCAGGTCCTGGACGTCGTCAATGGTCTTGCCCGACGCCTTGAGCTTGATCAGCGAGTCCTCGAGTCCGCCGGGCTGGTAAATCCTGACGTCGCGCAGGTAGTCGCGACGCCGGCGAATGCGATGTACTTTCTCGGCGGTGTTGACCATCTGGAAATAGGTCGAGAAACCACGGATTAACTGCGACGCAGTCGCTGGGTCGAGTTCCTTTACGAGCGCGCTGAGTTCTTCGCCGGGCTTTTCGTTGCCCTCGCGGCGCCGAATCGAGCGCAGACGGGCATTCTCGACGAGCTCAAAAAGTTCGAGGCCGTTTTGTTCACGAATGAGGTCACCGACCATGGCGCCGAGCGTGCGGACATCGTCGCGCAGCGACTGGTCCTTCTCCTCGAACGTAATGTCCTGGCGGCGCAGTAGTTTGTGAACTCCGGTACTCATCTGCTTGCCTGAATGCGTGCCCGGTCCTAGTCCCGGAAGTTCTCGTACTGCAGAGGCAGGCCGATGTCGCTTTCTTTGAGCATCGCGATCACGTTCTGCAGGTCGTCGCGCTTCTTGCCGCTGACGCGCAACTTGTCACCCTGGATGGCTGCCTGCACCTTGAGTTTCGCGGTCTTGATCTGCTTTACAAGTTTGCGCGCGCGATCTATATCGATACCGCGGCGCATGATGACTTTCTGGCGAGCCTCACTGCCCGAGAATTCGGGCTCCTGCTCATCGAGGCAACCGATGTCGATGCCGCGTTTTGAGAGCTTCTGGTGAAGGATGTCCATCATTTGCTTGAGCTGGAAGTCCGACTGCGTCGTCAATGAAACGACGTTCTCGTCGAGCTCGAATTTCGAGCCCGTTCCCTTGAAGTCAAAACGCGTCGTGACTTCGCGATTTGCCTGGTCAACGCCGTTGCGGGCTTCGTGCGCATCGAAGTCGCTGACCACATCAAAAGACGGCATGTTTGGTTCCTGAATAGTACGACCGTGCAAAGGTACACCCGCACAGCGGCGGGTACCACCCCACCGCGGAGCAGAAACTGTACAAGTCGGCGACTATTGACTAAGGCCTCGCATTGTCCCTGTGAGCAAAATGCGAGACATGTTCTTCGTTGTGGATCCTGACAAGGAGGTCTCTCCGCAGCACTCGGCACAGGTGTGGGAGCATCTGTGGGCGATGCGCAACCTCGCGCCGGTCAGTGCCATGCTGCCGGCGGCCGTATCGTCGCCGTGCCCGTTGCTGCCGGATGAGCGAACGAACGCAGTGCTGGTGGCGACCCTGACGCCGGTTCCGGAGGACTCGGCCTGGGTTCCCCTGGAAGTTGACCTGACGACGTACCTGGACGGCGCTGGCAATCTGCGCCTGGCCCTGTTGGACAATGCCCTGCGCACTGCAGTGGAAAAGGGAGAGTACCGACACGACGTCACTCGATGGGCGAGCCCGGAGCAGCGTAACGACAGCCGGATCAATCGGCGGCTGTCGATATTTGTGCGTGGCTGGGGCGATGTCGTCGCACGCAGCCAGGCCGATCCCGAATCACTGGTGACCCTGCGAAAGCTGCAACGACTCGCGAGTCATATCGTCACGGTCATGACCGACAAGTCGCGCCGCATTGCCGAGCGCAACGGACACTGCCCGGCCTTCGACGTGGCCGGTAAGCAGGTTCCGGAACATGGGCGTGAGATGTACGAGCGCTGGCGACGTGCCGTCGACAACAACTCGATACGTCATCGCAATCTCCTGACGCTCTCCCCCTGGGACGTGTTTCCGAGGCAAGATCCCGCCGATTACCGCTACACGAACCTGTTGCCGCTGCTCAACTGCGCAGATTCCGTTTCGTTTTGCCGGGAC
>Ga0224508_10000432_pt1 | contig 41643 bp, 35 predicted proteins | sample SF_Jan12_sed_USG_4_FD_170157 | JGI IMG/M metagenome (GOLD analysis project Ga0224508, IMG submission 170157) | Sediment microbial communities from San Francisco Bay, California, United States - SF_Jan12_sed_USGS_21 | ecosystem: Environmental > Aquatic > Marine > Sediment | place: USA... | reverse complement strand
TACCTTTGGATCAGCGAGAAAGCGATGACAGCGAGCGTCAAAAGGATGACGAAAAAAATTACGGATCGATATTTAAATCGTTTTCCAGCCGACACCTCGATCTGCTCCAGGATCCAGTCAGAGGCCAGGTACAGGACGATCGCGACCAGCGTGAAATAGACCATGCTCATAATCGCCACCCTACCAATCTGAGCCACATCCGCGTGTGGTTCGTGGTTTTCCCGCATATCGTCGCACGTTTGAGAGTGCTAAACATATTCTAAGCATTTGCCAATAAGGAGGTTGCGCTGTTATGAAATACCTAGGCTTGTTCTTAACGCTGCTGATCGTCGCAGCCGGGTGTGGCCGTGACATGATGTCAGAACGTGGTTTCGCGCTGCCGGAGGGCGATGCCATTGCCGGCCGTGAGGCCTTTCTCTATATGCAGTGCACACAGTGCCATACGATTGTGGGCGAGGAATTTCCGCCGGTGCCGGGTTATGAACCCTATGTTCAACTCGGTGGTCAAGTCAGTCGTGTCAAGACCTACGGCGAGCTTGTCACCGCAATCATCAACCCATCGCATAAACTCGCCAAGGGTTACGCCGAGTCGCTCGTGTCGGAAGGTGGCGAATCGAAGATGTATATCTACAACAGTTATATGACGGTGCAGGAATTGATCGATATCGTCATGTTTCTGCAGCCGCACTACGATGTTGTGGCACCCAGATACGCATATCCGATCTATCCGTAGCACTGAATGACAGTTGTGGGAATGGAATACGGTTTTGCGCCAAGTTCCTGCAATTAATGCTGCACAGCCAAGATCGGCTTGACGTCGTCGAACATTGATTCGAGTTCCACACCCAGCGCATCACCAAACTTCGAGACCATGATATAGGTCGTGATAACGAATGTTGCTTCGACGATTTGCGGGTCCGTCCAGTATTCATGTAGACGGTCCCAGAGCTCGTTCGAGACCTTATTCGCGTCTTCGCCGATTTGTACGGTGAGATCGAGTAATGCTCGTTCGGCGTCGGTAAATAATGGACTTTCCTTATAGGTATCACCGTCTAGGTTGGCGATCTTGTCCTTGCCCATGCCGAGCATCTCAGATACACGCTCGTGCTGAACCACGCAATATTGGCAGTTGTTTCGTTGCGTTGCTTTGAGAATCAAAAGCTCCTTGGTTAGCCAGTCCAGTTCTCCATCTTTAAGAATCGCCATGATGAGGTCGGTAAAAACGGTCCCATACTCGGGATGATGACCAAACACCTTGAAGATGTTGAGTAGCGCCTGGAAGCGCTCCTCGGCCCTGTCATAGAACTCAAGAGTCGCAGAATCAGCCTGCTCGCGTTCCACATAGCTTACTGTCACTTTTTTCCCCTCCAGTTTTGAATGGCATCTCCGGCCCACCTAGCATATCTCACCATTTAGGCGCTGCCGTTGGTGACCAACCCGACCTTATCCCCTAAACTTAGCTTAGATGACAAGCGACGTAAAAAAAATCGGTATCATCGGCGCCGGTGTTAGTGGCTTAATCGCGGCTAAGACGTTCATTGAAGAAGGCTTCGATTGCGAAGTGTTTGAGCGCAAGGGCTCGCTGGGCGGCGTCTGGGAGGACGGATACCACTCATTGCGCTTGCAGCTTCCGAAAGACTCCTATGAGTTTCTTGACTGGCCGATGCCGGCGTCCTTCCCGAGGTTTCCAAGCTGCGATCAGATCGTCTCGTATCTAAATTCTTATGCCCGGCACTTCCGCGTTTTCAAGAAAATCCGATTTAATTGTCGCGTCGACAAACTGGAGCGTCGTTCGGACGATCGAGGCTGGACACTTCGTTACTACGACCAAAAAAGCGAGGAAGAATATCGAAAAGAATTTGATCTGGTTGTAGTTTGCAACGGCCTCTACTCCACGCCGAAAATACCAGACTTTCCGAATCAGGAACAATTCCAGGGGCGAATCGTTCACTCGTCCCAGTTCCACGACTTGGAACACGCAGAAGGCACCAAAATAGTTGTCATAGGTTTTGGTAAGAGCGCACTGGACAGAGCAGAGGATGTGGCAATGCTTGCAGATCAGTTGACACTGGTCTTTCGTCAGGCGCATTGGCCTGTACCGCGTAAATTTTTCGGTTTCCTAGACAACAAGTACATGATAAGTCGCTTTATGTCGGCCTTTTTGCCGCTTTACCTGCACGCTGGCAAATGGGAGCGTCGACTGCACAAGTATGGTGGCTGGCTGGTTTGGGGGTTCTGGCGATTTATGGAGTTGGGGGCACGAATCCAGTTTCGTCTGAAGTCAGCCGGCGTGCTGCCGAACAGTCGGCTGGAGCGCGACCTATTCACCGGTGATTTCGTGGCATCTCCAAGCCTCTACCCATTAATACATAGCGGCGAGATACGCACCGAACAAGCGTCAGTCAAACAATTTACCGCCGACGGTGTGGAACTGAGCAATGGTGTGCATGTCGACGCTGACACCGTGGTCTTGGGAACGGGGTGGCAATACGATCGAGCTTTCCTGCCGGATGAGTATCAAGACGTTCTCGAAGACGATGGTCTATATCTATACAGGCACATCCTGCACCCGGATTTTCCGCGAATCGTTTTTGTTGGGCTAGCCTCGACCTTCAACAATTCACTAAGCGATTATCTCGAGGCACGCTGGTTGGTCGCAATGCTGAAGGGCGATATTGTCGTACCCGATCGAAATTACATGTTGCAAGAAATCGAGGGCATGAAGGCCTGGAAAAGACGCATCATGCCGGACCAGGGTTCGCGCGCTTCCTTAATTCAGGTACATGCCTTGCATTACCATGACGAACTATTGCGCGACCTGGACATCGACTGTCATCGCAAGAGTAATTTTATCGCTGAGATTTTTGGTGCTTACCTACCAGCCGATTACAAAAACATTCCCAGCGTGTATTTACGAAAGAAAGCCTCACCGAGTCGCCCAGAAACGGATGAACAATCATATCCTGAAGCTGTGCCAGCGATAGGCTCGCCGGCGATTCAAGGCGCCGGTCAGGGAATAAGCCTCAATCGACTCACAAAAATAGATCTGAATGCGGAAGACCTCGGCGGCGCTGATTTGCGTGCGCTGACGCTCAATGGCATGGATCTGAGTGAACGAAATTTTCAAGCGGCAGATCTGCGGCATGCTAGCCTGCATGGAGCCAACCTTAGCGGCGCCGATTTCGCTGCTGCCGATATCAGCGGTGCTGACCTCACGTCTGCCGAATTATTCTACGCAGATTTTACTGGCGCCATCATGAGTCGCGTAGACCTCGAACGCGCTTTTCTAATCGAGTCCAACCTGTCACTTTCGTACCTGAACGGCGCCAACCTAACAGGCGCACATATGAGCGGCGCTAATCTCACTGGCGCTCGTTTGAATAATGCGCGGATGACCGGCGCCGATCTCAGCAATACCCGTCTAACCGACTGCGACCTTCGTGGCGCAAATCTCGAAAATTGTGATTTGAGCAATGCCGATCTTCGCGGTGCTGATCTGACTGGAGCAAACCTCAAAGGGGCCACACTACTTTCCACGGACTTATCCAACGCGGACATCACCAGCGTAATGTTCAATGAGACAGAAACCTGTAAGGACATCCGAATTAGCACCGCCCATGGAAATGCTTTGTTCAAGCGCTACGCACAAGATCAATCTTACGTTGAAGAATATAAGATAATTCGACCCGTGCGTTATCGTCTTTGGAAGTACTCGTCCAACTGTGGCCGGTCGCTGTCACTTTGGGTCTTTTGGTGCGCATTTATCGCTATCGCCTTCAGTCTCGTATTTCAATTTCATTTGGACGGTAGCGACTCCTTCGTACTGACTGAGCTTGCCAAAGAGCCCGGATATGATCCGCGAGACTGGGCGCCAATGCTCTATTACAGCGTCGTCACGTTTACGACGCTCGGTTTTGGCGACATCGTACCGAAAACGCAGGAAGCGGCATGGTGGATCACGGCAGAAGTGGTGATGGGCTACTTCATGTTGGGAGGGCTAATCACGATACTCGCAACCAAGCTCGCTCGAAGGAGCTGAGCAGGGCCGCCAGAAAGGGTCTAAACTAGTGGGTAAGGCGTGAACAAAGTGGGAGGCCGTGATGCAGCAGCCTGGATTGCCGGAGAACGAGGCTGATCGAGTTGCCACGCTGCACAGCTTGAATATTCTCGACACGGCTCGCGACGAGCGATTCGATCGATTCACGCGCATCAGTGCGCGGATTTTCGACATGCCGATCGCCGTAATCAGTCTGGTGGATCGATATCGGCAGTGGTTCAAGGCCGCCGAGGGCTTAGCTACCGAAGAGACACCTCGCGACGTTTCGTTTTGCGGCCATGCAATTCTCGGCGACGATGTCTTCGAGGTCCGCAACGCTCGACGTGACTCACGCTTTCGTGACAATCCGCTGGTCGTTGGCGAGCCCAATATTTGTTTTTATGCGGGTGCGCCACTTGCAACGCCGAACGGTCATAAGCTTGGAACGCTATGCATCATCGACAAAGTTCCGCGCCGACTTAGCGATGACGAAAAAACCATGCTAAAACACTTGGCCGACATGGTAGTCGGTGAAATGATCAACTATGTCGATACCGATACTGGTCTGGCTAATCGAAATGCGCTTACAGTAGCTGGAGCGAAGTTTTTCAAGAAACCAGCAGCGGAACGCAGTTTCGATCTACTGCTATTCGAGATTCGTGACGGCAAATCGACACAATGTACAAAACACTCACAGCCGTCACTGGGCGAGCAATTTGCAAGGATTTTGCATGAGCAATTTCCGGCAGCTGAGTCTATCGCACACATGGGAAGCGATTATTATTGCGTCTTGCTCAAGGGAGATGAAGACTTCGATGCAGAGTTTGCCGCGCGCCGCGTGTGCACGACGGCGAAAAACTCACTTACTTCCGATGGCGGCCACCAGGCCGTTGCCGCATTGGTTGCACACTTAAAATACGAGAGCGGAAAGTACAGTTCTATTGACGATTTGATTCGCGAGGTTGATGAGCTATTTTTCCAACATACATTGCAGCCATTTAGCGATATTGGTGGGGTATCTTCGCTGAAGGTCGCCGTTAATAGCTTGCGCCGGCGATTAAAAAGAAAAGGGCGCGCTTAACTCAAGAAAGTAGTCGTTTTTTCTCTACTTTTCGCCGATCAGATCAATAAGAAGATTGTTTTCGCCATCGACCAACAAAAGACGATCAGAGCTAACTTCGAACTTCTTGATATTTTGTAACGCGTTCATGAACGCTGTTTCGAGCGTCATGACGGATTCTGCACAGGCCATTCGAGTGGCGCCCAGTGGGCCGATTTCAACGCCCGCGTCTGTCTTTTCCAACGAACCGAAAAAGGTGTTGCAACCACCGTGGCCGTTAACGCTGCCATCAAGCGCGAATTGGACAAACATCACGGTATCGTTCGGGACCGAGTCAGCGCCGATGTAAGTCGGACGCCATTTTACGCCCACGAGTCCAGAACCGCCGCCAGGTAAATTTTGCTGTGCCATTTGCCGTCCCTGCAACATGACGAGCGCAATTCCCGCGAGAAACAACAGAAAAACGAAAAACCCGAACATAGCTTTCATGACATGCCTCTATGTGAATTGCGTGCTTGGATCAATGTCATCAATCATTGAAGCCGATAATGATACAGAATACCGACCGCATTTCGGCGTCTGCGGCGGCGGCCACCCGTCGCCGTTATCCTGTGGTAGCCTAAATCCCTCTCATATTCCGCGTCTGAACCGACGATCAGGCTCGACACAATGGACATTCGTACAAAGCTTGCCCTGGCTCTGGTATCCGTTTCCTTGCTGAGCATGTTCTTGTTGGGTGCTTTTGCGTACCAGGTGTCGTCGGATTTGTTGCAAGAAATCTCGGAGCGGCAACTTGACGCGCTGGCCGAGGCTAAAAAACAAGATCTGGAACAGATTGTCGAAAGCTGGCGTACCCACGTTCGTCTAATCCGCAGCCGGACCCAGTTGCGTATTCGCCTACAGGAATATCAGCAAAGCGAAGAGCAAAACGTGTTGGTCGAAATGCGGCGCATCGCTGAAGACGCACAAAAATCCACGGAACACGTCCAGCGCATCACCTTGTTCGATCGCAATGGTAATGAGGTTATCTCGGCCGGCAACGCGCCTCGAAGCCCAGTTGCTACGGTGACGGCGGAAGAAACCGATATCTGGTACTCCGGCTTCTATCTAGGTGACGACGGTCAACCAAGAATCGTCTTCAATTCGACATTATCTTTGGATGCTGAAGTTATCGGCAGTATAGAAGTAATCATCGGCGTGACGACGCTTCAGAACCTGGCCGGTAATTACCGCGGGCTTGGTGAAACCGGGGAAACGATGATTTTCGGTCAAAATCCGGACGGAAGCGCGGTGTTGCTGCATACATTACGACATGCAGGCCAGTTGGTATCGTGGGACGATCCACCAGAATACGTTAGAGCTGCCGTCGCAGGACAGGACCAGGTATTCACTGAAGACATTCAGGATTATCGAGGTAAACGTGTGTGGGCAGCGACTCGATATTTGTCCAATGTCGACTGGGGCTTGGTTGTCAAAGTGGATGCAGAAGAAGAAGGCGGGCGAGCACTTGGGCTTCGTGAGGACCTGATCGACCTTGGGCTCGCACTGGGCGCGTTTGCCGTTGCCGGCGGCACGTTACTAGGCATTTTCTTGGCGCGGCCGATACGAGAGCTTGAACAGGTTGTGCGGCGAGTTCAGCAAGGCGAAAGCTCTCTGCGCGCCAATGCCCGATTGGACGATGAAATCGGCTTGCTCGCCGAAGCTCTCAATGAGTATCTCGACGACGTCAACAAAAAGAAGGAGAAGAAAAGGAAAAAGAAAGAAAAACGAAAAAAAGAAAAGAAAGAAAAAACAGCAAAGAAAAAAGCGCAATGATCGAAGTTCTTGACATATTGCGCCTGATCGGCGGTTTTATCTATCTGATGCTGGGCGGCGATCTGCTGGTTCGTGGTGCGTTGGGATTGTCACGCAAAACGTCAATATCTCCCGTTATTGTTGGCCTGACAATCGTAGCATTCGGAACGTCGGCGCCAGAATTCGTAATTTCCGTTTACGCCACTGCAACGGGATTTAGCGGCGTCGCATTGGGAAACGTTGTCGGCAGTAATATTGCCAATATATTGCTCGTGCTGGGTATTCCGGCAGTGATAAACCCGATAGTAACCGACACCAGGTCGCTCTGGAAACACACCGTTTTTATGGTCGTCATTTCAATCATGTTTGTGCTAATGATTCTTAATGGCGTTTTGTCCAGGATCGAAGGAGCAATTCTACTTAGCGCACTAATTGGAATGCTGGTGTTTTTGTATAAACGTGGTACGACGTTGACCGGCGTGGATAAAAAAAATCACTCCGATGAATTCGAGCGCGTGTTGGGTTTGCCCAGCCTGGTACGAGTAGCGATCGGCTTTTTGTTCTTGGGCGCCATCTTGCTCCCATTGGGGGCGAATCTGACCGTCGATGGAGCGACGGCTATTGCGAAAAGAATGGAAATTTCTGACGTGGTTATCGGTAGTACTGTTGTAGCGCTTGGAACGTCATTGCCGGAACTGGCTACTACCGTCATCGCAGCATTTCATCGAAGTTCAGATATGGCGCTTGGTAATGTCGTCGGTAGTAACGTATTCAATATTCTGTTGGTCGGCGGCGCGTCGGCCATGGTAGCGCCATTGCCGGCGCCGCCCGCATTTCTTGGTTTCGATGTGTGGGTCATGCTTGGGTCTGCGCTAGTGATGCTGGCATTTGTGTTGTTACACGGGCGTATCAACCGGATAAGCGGAGCGATTTTCTTTACGGCCTATGTGGGTTATGTGACGTACTTGATCTGACCGACAGATCGCGAACAGCGGCGATTGCTGCTCTGTATCGAAAGTCGTCAGATGACGACTTGCAAATAAGTTTTCAAACCATCGCCATGGGGCGCAAGTGAAACTATCTGTAAATCACCTAGGGATGGTGACCTTGAAGCACCACGGGTGCCACCAAGTTCTTTGAAATAGATTTGACTCGTCAGCCGCAGCTTTTTGCGTTGCCATACTTTGTAATGAATGTGCGCCGGGCGACGTCCGTAGGCGCCGGGTATGTAGGTTCGAAATTCAAAATGTCCGCCATCGTCAACTAGTGCTTCGCCCCAATACAGAAAACTGTCCCAACGCTTACCCGCACTCGAATCCCTAGGGTGTTTGTAGCGACCTAAAGGGTCGGTGTGCCAGATATCGACGAGCGCTCCCTTGTAGGGATTGCCGTGAACGTCAACAACCTGGCCGCGCAGCGTCAGCACTTGTGCCTGCGGTTCACCAATGATCAATTCGTTGGTGTGGTTAGGCGCGCCGACGGGGTAGTAGGGGCCTTCATAGTCCTGCGGCGTTAGTGTTAGCGGCTCGTCTGCGCGCAAGGCGCGACCGAGCGGTGATGCGGACAGACCGGCTGCCGCCGTCGATTGCAGAAATTTGCGTCTCTTCATCTGTGTGCTGCCATGCACGGTTCCATCAGTCGGCCTTGATTTTAACCCACGCAACGGTGTCGTCGTACTCAAAAACTTCGACTCGCAAGCCTACTTTACAATCGTGCATTTCCCCGGCGGTGTTTTTCTTGCCATACACGGAGCGATCCAGGTAATACAGTGTGTCGTCACTAACGTAAATCGTCTTGGTACCATCTTGGCCAACAAGCTCGATGCTGCGGGCTTCGTAGTTCACACGCTTAATCGTGCCGACAAAACTCTTGGATTCAGATACGCCGGGTGAGGACCCGATAGGGATGTAAACCTCTGTCGCTTTCTGGCTCAGCGTTTCCTGCGGCATCGCAATGCAAGCCAATAAAATTACAAAGGCACGTAAGACGATTGTGTTCATGGTTGGATCATCCTTTCGCGTGCGCGGGCAAGTTCGGAGTCCGCATCGTCAACACGCTGCCTCCGGCTGCTGCCACTAAGGCCGATCGCCGTTTCCAACGTCGCTAACGCCGCGCGCATATCATCTGCGGCGCGCGTATGCAGATTCGCGCCGGCCAGCACCTCGATCGCATCATTAATTTCAAATGTGGCTCGCTGAAGTAGCTGGGTCTGACGTTCCGGCGTGATGGTGAACGGCGGGTAGGCACTATCAAGCAAGGCGGCGCTCGCACGGACGTTCTCGAGCGCGTTGATTACTCTAAGAAATGCGGCTACCGCAGCAACCTGGGTCGCATCAAGATCGATGCCATCGCCCGTCGCGCCAATGATGAGTTGTCCGGCAGGAGAACTGTTGAACGTGTCGCCGTTATAGAAAGCAATAGCGCCTTCGATCGTAGCAACAGAATTATTGTGGAAGAACGGCCCTGTGTCCGCAGCTTCTACAACAGGCGGCGTGTTGAATTCCCCTGTTCCAGGTGTACCTAATCCATCATCACTGGGCACCTTCTCACCGGTCAGATCCGCTGGCTGATCGGGCAGGTCCTCAACGCCGGTGTTGAAGTTGAGATTCCCCGCATCGGCCCCAAAGATGCCCGGATCGCCGTTTGCACCCGCGTTAAAGTGACACGCGTTGCACTTGCCAAGTGTACGGTCCATAAATATTTCCTGACCGCGCAATGCAAGCGAACCTGTCAAAGCTAAAGGAAGTGCAAGCTCTCCCTGGCGGCCAAGTGATAGCTGAAAGGCCTCGAGCGCGTCCAGCTCCTCATCGCTTGGCAATCGAAAATCCACGCCCGCGACGCGATTTGTGGTTAGCGGAAAATGTTGTATGACGGCGCCGACAGCGAATGATCGCAATGAACCGTCGCCGGGCGAGCCGTCGCCGGACCAACCGGTTTGAGGACCGGCTGCGCTGTCAATTGACGTACGTAATGCCAAAGTATGCGGTATGCCACGCAAATTGAAGTTATTGGCCAGGTCGGTAAAGCCATCCTGATTTTCGAGAATCAGCGCCAGTTCTCTAATCAAGCTCGTATTCTCGAAATTTTCGGCGAGATTCGGATTCGTTTCGGCGACAAACAAAGCATCATCAGTTGGCAACGTTGCAATGAAATTCGGTGACAGCGCGAAATTGTCTTCAGCGCGGTGACAGGTTCCGCAAGTCCGTCCATTACCGTCAAATGTTTCATTGAAGAAGATGTTCTCGCCGCGCAGGATAAGCTCTTCTTCTGGTGGAATAGTCGGGGTGAGCGGACAGCCGGCAATGAACATTACCGCAACAAATCCAGTCCCTATACGCTTGCGCCCAAATGCAAAGTGCATATCGAATCTCAACGAAGTTTGTCGATGCCATTGTGCGCCGATTCAGGAAATAAGCAAACTGTCTCTTTGAGGCGACGAGTCGTAAGTACCTGAAAATCGGTATCAGTTTTTCTTACGATCGCCCAAAAATAGCCTTCTGTGTCTTTGTTCAGCGACGCCAGGGATGTCCGCTGGAATCCGCCGTGCCGCTTGCAGCGTTAGCGTCGAAGACGCCGCGGCAACTACTTATTCTTTGTATCAGGACAGGGGCGTAGCGTTAGTAGAGGGTATTTAGGAGGATTTGCCGTGCCCATCCCAGAGGCCAAAACCCATCTCGTCGAGATCGACACGGATAAGCCGGTTTGGGACCGCTTCTACACAGTGGCTCCCCTGGTTTTGATTGGCACAACAGATGCTGACGGCTCGTTGGATCTGGCGCCCAAACATATGGTCACCCCGTTGGGTTGGCAAAACTATTTTGGCTTTGTCTGTACCCCGGCACATTCGACCTGCAGCAACGTGGAACGTACCGGCGTGTTCACAGTCAGCTATCCAAAACCGGAACAGGTATTGTTTTCGAGTCTTGCTGCGTCACCGCGGCAAACAACTGGCGACAAACCGATTCTCGACTATTTCGATACGATCTCGGCAACGGTCATCGATGGAGAATTTATCGATCAAGCGTACCTGTACTTTGAATGTCGTCACTTCAAGACTGTCGATGGTTTCGGACCAAATTGCTTGATCACCGGAGAGATTGTTGCGGCATATGCCGACGCGCAATTTCTGCGTTCTAGAGAGATCGACGATCAAGAGCTCGTACATGACTCGCCGTTGTTTGTTTATTTGGCGCCGGGTCGATTTGCTGAGATCTCGCGGTCGAATGCGTTTCCGTTTCCGGCCCATATGAAGAAGTAAACAAAATGGCCAGCGGTACGGCGGAACAAATCCTTGAGCATGTTCGCGCACAGGAAGTATTACTGATTGATCTCTTGAAGCGGCTCGTCGATGCGGAGTCACCGTCGACGCACCCGGCCAGTCACGAACCAGTACGCCGTGTGTTGACGTTAGCTCTCGAAGATGCCGGTCTCCTGGTGCGTGAGGTGAGGCCAATGAGAGGGCCGCGGCACATCTATGCGCGGCCGAAACATCGGACGCGAAATTCAAAACTGCAACTAATCCTCGGCCACTACGACACAGTGTGGCCGCTAGGAACAACGAGCGAGCGTCCGTTTGTCGTCGACGGCAACATCGTTCGGGGCCCGGGAGTGTTCGACATGAAGGGCGGCCTCGTGCAGATCGTCCTCGCGCACAAGGCAATTCAAGATCTCGGACTCAAGCCCGAGGTCACTCCAATCGTATTCATCAATGCGGATGAAGAAATCGGTAGTCGATCATCGACACGTTACATTCGATTGCTTGCGCGGCGTGCGAATCGGGCGCTTGTCCTGGAACCCTCGATGGGCGAGGCTGGTGACATCAAAACCGAACGAAAGGGAATCGGCCGCTTCACGTTCACGGTGCACGGAAAGGCTGCACATGCGGGGCTGGATCCAGAATCCGGTGCCAGTGCGATTCTCGAGTTATCGCACGTCATCCAGAAACTCTTCGCAATGAATGACGCCGACAAGGGCATCACGATTAACGTCGGAACCGTTGATGGCGGAATTCAGCCAAATGTCATCGCGCCACATAGTTCGGCCGTTGTTGACGTTCGAGTGCCAAGCATCGCCGACGGAAAGCGAATCGAAAAGTTGATTCACGACATTGAGCCTGAAGTACCCGGCGTTCGCTTAAGAGTCGAGGGCCGCATCGGGCGGCCATCGATGGAGGCAACACCGCGAAACCAAGCCTTGTGGAGACGGGCCAAAACAATCGGTGCGCAGCTCGGCCTCGATCTCCATCAGGTTCGGGCCGGCGGGGGCTCGGACGGCAATACGACGAGTCAGTTTACGGCGACGCTGGATGGGCTTGGGCCTGTTGGACACGGTGCGCATGCAAAACATGAGTTTCTATACGTCGATAGGACGCTTGAGCGCGCCGCGTTACTAGCAATGTTGATGTTGTCACCGCCTTCTGAGGAATCAGCTCAGGAGGAAACGGGATGACAGGGATAATATTTGGCTCGCTCGCACGCATTGCGGATTTGGAGGACGTTCCGTTCGACGTCGATCGTATTGATAAGAAGATGTGGGAAACCGGCGACTACGCGCTTGGGAAAGTAACGGGAACCCCAACCCGACTGTACAAAATTGAAAAATGTGCCGGCGACATGATTCGCGTATTTCCAGGTGACCGTGTTGTCGGCGCTCTTGGCGAGAGGACTGCAACGCTCGAAGGGGTCGGTAGCTGGAAGGACGTCGAATGCGGAAGGATGCATGCGCTGACAAGCGCTGGGATATTCGGCGCGTTCACATCCATCGCACCATATTTACCCAATCCATTGTCTCTCGACTACTGTGGGCACATCACACGCGATGGACGCAAAGTAAGGATGAACGATTTCGCGCTGACGTCGGCAGAAACGAAATTCTCAGTGCCAACGATCTTGCTTGTGGGCACGTCGATGTCGGCGGGAAAGACCACCACCGGAAAGCTCGTTTGCAAGGTACTGTCATCTGCCGGCTTGAAGGTTATTGGCGCGAAATTGACCGGCGCCGGTCGGTACCGTGATGTCGCCAGCTTTGGACGAGCCGGTGCTGCTGAGATCTACGATTTCGTCGATGTTGGGCTGCCGTCGACGGTTGTTCCTGAAGACGTATATCGAGAGGCCATTCGTCCATTAATTAGATTCATTGAAACAAGAAAGCCGGATTTCCTCGTCGCCGAAGCAGGTGCATCGCCGCTCGAGCCTTATAACGGCGCGACCATGATAGACGAGCTCCGTGACAATATCTGTTGCACGATTCTCTGCGCATCCGATCCGTACGCTGTTGTCGGCGTTCAAAAAGCGTTTGACCTAAAGCCCGACCTCGTCGCCGGGCCAGCGACGAATACGTCGGCGGCGATTGACCTCGTTACCAAGCTTACCGGCGTGCGGGCAATTAACGTCATCGATCGTGACGCCTCACAAGTCATGCGGGAGTTCCTTGAAAAGAAGCTGACAATCAGCCTGTCATCTGCGCACGCAAGCGCCTGATCTATTCGACGAGACCGAGGAACGCCACCTGAAAATTCGGATTGCCACTGCCGGTATTGCCGAGAAATGCTCCGCTGAGATCGATGCGGATGTGAGTGACGTTTGAATCAACGCCGTTGGCGTCCGGTACAGGTGTGTAAACGTAAGTTGTGCCGCCGTCATCTGAGAATGACACGTTGTCTCCGGCGTCTTCCAAATCGACAAAGCTGTAACTCAAGCCGCTTGACGGCGTTCCGTCCGCAAAGAAAATTGGCCCGGACGTGGACGCATCGAAATCTATAACCCTCAGGGCCATATTGGCCGGGATGGCATCAGTGACTACCAACGTGTCTGCATCGGTCGCACCAGTACCGGAGTTTGTCGACAGAATTAGATAACGCATGGTCGCGCCCGGGACGGCTCTTGGCTCAACCGAGCCATTGATTGGATCGTCGAGGACAATGACGCTTTTCACGCTAACAAGGCTCGGGTTACCAATCGGCACAATATCGACGCTTACAATATCGTTCGACACGTCCGGGTCGACCTGGCTCAGAAAATCGACGCTCGCTGTATTGGTAATCGTTGAACCACCGGTTCCGGCGTCGACATCTGCCTGCAAGACCAGCGTTTCACTGCCGCCAGCGCTGATGCTGCCAACAAACCAGTCGCCAGAAATCGCGTCGTAGGTGCCCTGGCTAGGTGATGCTGAAACAAAGCTAACGCCGGCCGGTAATAGATCCATGATTTGTACGACCGTTGCAGGTCCCGGCCCGGTATTGGTTACCGTGACCGTGTAGTCGATCGTGTCGCCCTCACGTGGCGTCGCGTCATTAACAACCTTGGTCAAACTGAGATCTGCCGTAACCGATGGCGAAACCGCAAAGCAGTCGACGGATTCATAATCGCTGCCGTTGTCGATAGTGCGGCCGTTCGATCCGACGCCGGTCGACTTGTTGATCTCATAAAGGACTCCCTGGGTGCCGCTGGTGCCCCAGAGCTGGCCGGTTGGATCGGTGCCGAGCCCTTCGATATCAGGGACAGTAATCAAAGCGACGTCTGTGGTAGCGCCGGTCGCCTTATTGACGATGACCAGGTGGTCCGTGCTGCCACCGTTGTTCATCGCCGCGTACATCACGCCAGTTGTTGGATCGACTGCAATATCGTCGACGATGTTGTTGCTGCCGACGGCCAAAATCGGTACGTAATCGATGCCTGCGCCAAACGCGTTCGGCACATGGGCACCCGTCGCCATATCGATCTGAAACAGCAGGTCATTACCGCTGCGCCGGTGCGAGCCAAATAACACGCCGGTGGTCGCATCGTAAGTGAGTCCGTCAACATCAGAAAACGTCACGTTTCCGACTGATCCACTGCCGGTGCCAAACGCCTGGGGCGCCGACTGAAACAGACCGGTTGCCGTGCTTAGTGTCCCAAGCCTCCCCGCGTTAGCGGCGTAGACAACGCCAGTCGCCGAGTTAAACGCGATCGCTTCAATCGCATTCGTTCCGGTGCCTGTTCCGAAGTTCGTCTCATTCGTTGCCGGATTAAAATCGGCCGTGTCAATTCGAGTAAACAGATCGTTGCCACCATTGCCGCCACCGGCATCAGCAACGAGATAGCAGAGCTGATTGACGTTCAGGTTTTGTACCGTTGTATTTTCATTCGACGTGTTATTCCCAGCAAATGGGTCTATCTCATTACCGCTTATCACGGCTTTATTTGTGATCAATCCGGTGACAACCGGTGCCGTTAAAGCAATATTAATTGTGGCGGTCGCGCCAGCGACCATATTGCCAAGCAGGCAAGTCACTATGCCGCCAACTTCAGAGCATCCTCCCTGTGAAGCAGACGCAGACTGAAACGTAACACCAGCTGGCAGTGTGTCGACGACGGTTACGCCGGTCGCATTGTCCGGTCCGTTGTTCGACACCAGCAATGAGTAGCTTAGAGGGCTTGCGACATTAACTGGATCCGGCGTATCCGTCTGGGTTACCGACAATTCGGTGCCGGTCAACGCGATCGTATATGCGATTTCGACGAAGTCGAGAAGAAAAGTCTCATTGTTTCCGCCGTACAGATTGGTGACGCGAAATCGCACCTGAGTATTGGCGGACGCGAAAGCAGTGATGTCGTAGGCGCGTGAACCAGAATTTACGCCGTCCAGCCCGGTAAATACTTCGAGCGTTGTCCACGCGCCGCCGCCATTTGACGAAATGTCGACCGTTATCGCATCGTTCGGGTCTACGCCGGAAGTCGTTCGCCAGTCAAAACTAAGAATCGGCGTGATCGCGCCGGCGAGGTTTGCTGCGCGCGCCACGCCCGGCTGACCGTTGGTATTGGGTCGGTCATCGAGGGCCAATTCACCGCCGGATATCAATACGTTGCCGACACCGGGACCGAGACCATTGCCGTCGACCTCGAGCCAATCGCCAGTCCAGGTCACCGTGCCGTCTTGGTTATTCCAGGCTACGGTGGAGAAGTCATCGCGAACGGCTTGCTGCGCAAATGCCGTCGATGTGAGCGACGCAAGAACAAGCACCACAGTGGCGAACACGCGCAACCGTGATCTCGACATTTCATTGCGAAACACTATGTCGTTGGCGAATGGCGTCATTGCCCGATTTGCCTCAATTCTTGCGAATTCAATTCGCGGACTTGCAGGGGGTGGTTAAGCTCTTAGGAATCTAAGGCCTAGACACGGGTAACTTCAATAAAATCAGCGGGTAATGATAAGCATTTCTCGCTTGGAAGTTTATCGAATGTGATGCGCATCACACTATTAGCTCGGTCGCGCGAGTTCTCGACTTCGAGCTTCGACAATCGATAAGATCGGATTGGAGTATTGATATCGCTTGACGTTACGGCGCTCGCTCGTACGTCAAATGATGCTCTGTGATTTCATCGCCATTTCGCATCACAATATAGCCGTCCATCGAATCATCGTCTGTACGGTAGAAACTAATGCCGCCGAAATGCAGGGCATCGTGTTCTTTATTCACCAGGCGAAAATTTACGAAGTCAGCTTTTTCTTCCCAAGCCGTAAAGTCGGCATTGAAATGTTTGACTTTCAGGCTGAGGGTGCCGTCTTCAACACTTAATAATAGAATCTCGTAAAACGCGACGCCATCGTCACCGAACAGTTTGAACATGCCGATCATGGAGCCGGCCGATGGTGGGTTCCAAACCGCTTCGAAGCGTTGTCCAAAAGCAGTGCCGGACCACGAACCGGCCATCCAGCTCGCGTCCTCGAGCGTGGCCGCGGGGCGGGGCTCGCCCTCTTCGAGCTGGTAAGTGTGCTCGGTTCTGGGTTCGGCAGCCATGCCCGAATCCAACATTACGGCGAGTATCGAGCCTGCGATAAGTGCAATCTTGTTCATGGTCTGATCCTCATGCTCCATGGCACCCTCGGATTATGCCTGACCTGCAAAGCGGGCGATCACTGACAACGCGATGTTCAGCAATTCAGCGTCCGTTCACGAAAATTTCAGTTTGTGTTAATCGGCGTGGCGCTAAGCTGTAGGCGAACGATTAGGGAAGTCCGGCAGTCGATCGTCGGCAAGTGCCATGGAGGTGGCCATGAAAATCGTCTACGCAGCTGAAAAGCCAAGCATTGCAAGCCTTCTGAGTGATTACACGCACCTCAGCGTGTCTCCCGAGGACATCCGGATTTCGGAGAATCCGGACGAGACGGGGAGTTTTTATGTCGGCTGGGATATCAATCGCTACATTGTTTCTCCGAGCGGACGCATTTCAGCCGTCAAATCACGCCGTTCCTAAGCAGATGCTTCTTAGCCCGACTTGATTACCACCATCTTGTCGATCTGCATATCTTCCATCGTGTACGGAATGCCGCCGACGCCGAGACCAGATTCGCGCAGCCCGGCGAATGGCATTACGTCGTCTCGAAACGCCGAGTGATCGTTGATCATGACGGCCGACGCATCTAGCTCGCGACACAGCCGTTGTGCGACATCAATGTTCTTGCAGAACACCGCGGCTTGAAATGCAATCGGTAGCGAATTCGCCTGAGCGACAGCCGCGCTCAGCGAGTCGTACGCATAAACGCATACCACCGGTCCGAAAATCTCCAACGTGCTGACCTTCGCATCGTCCGGGGGGTTCAGCAATACCGTGGGCGCATAGCAGCTATCCGAGACTTTCTTACCGCCGCATAGTAATTTGGCGCCAGCATCGACGGCCTCATCCACCCATTTGGAGACACGATCGACTTCTCTCATCCGAATGAGTGGCCCAACGTCGGTGCCTTTTTCTTCCGGCGCTCCAACGACCAGCTTCTTGGCCAGCTTTGCCAGTTCTTTCGCGAACTTTTCTGCCTCGTCAGCCGGCGCAAATACGCGTTGCACGGAAACGCAGACTTGCCCGGCGTGATAGAAGCCGCCCTTTGCAATCGCCGCGGCCGCCGTTGTTTGATCGAAAGGCTTGGCAAGAACGGCCGGCGCAGCGCCACCGTGTTCCAACGAACAGCGCGTACCTGGCGCAAGTTTTGATCGCAGCATCCAGCCGACGCGACTGCTGCCGATAAAACTGAAGAAGCCGACCCGATCGTCGGTAACGAGTTGTTCGGCGGTCTTATTGTCGTCCGCAATGACGACCTGGCACCACTCATCGGGTAGGCCTGCCTCGCGAAGTATTTGCACGAAGCGAAGACACGAGAGCGGCGTATCTTCTGCCGGCTTAACGATAACTGGGCAACCGCTTGCAACTGCCGGGCCTACCTGGTGGACGATCAGATTCAGCGGGTGATTGAATGCGCTGACGGCAACAACAACGCCAATGGGCTCTTTTTGCGTAAATGCGATACGGCCCGTTGTCGCTTTTGTCGTACCAAGCGGAATTACAGAACCGGGGTGTCCACGCAGTGTCTCGATGCAGAGATGAATACCGTCGATTGCGCGAACCACCTCGACTTTTGAGTCGACGTACGGTTTGCCACCTTCACTGGCCGCCAACAGCGTCAGCTCTTCGAGCTTTGATCGTATAAGCGAGGCAGCCTTACTAAGAATCTTGACGCGTAGCGGTATCGACAACCATTCACTGCGATCACGAAACAACGCGTAGGCAGTTTTCAGCGCATCGTCGACATGACCCGGGCCCGAAGTTGCCGCCGCATCGAGATGCCGTCCATCGTAAGGCGACGTAACAGCAATTCTGCCCGCCGGCGGCCGGGCACTTTCCACCATCAAATCGTACATGTGATTTCACCGAGTTTTTTGGTCAGCTTCTGATTTTCGCGATAGTCGATCGGAATAACGACGAGGCTGGGCCCGTCTTCGTTAAACGCGGACTCAAGCGCGCTTTCGAGTTCTTCTGCGTTCTTGATGTAATGACCGTTCCAGCCAAACGCCTTGGCAAGCGTCGTCCAGTCCGGATTACCGAATGACAGTTCGGTGTGATGGCCAAAGTGGCTTTCCTGCTTCCACGCGATCAGGCCATATTCGTTGTCTTCCCACACCATAACCACAATATTGCTGCCGAGCCGCACCGCGGTTTCCATTTCTTGCACGTTCATCAGAAAGCCGGCATCGCCGCAGACAGCAAGAATACGCCGATCCGGATGCACGATGTTGGCCGCGATCGCGCCGGGCAGCGCGAAGCCCATCGAGCAGAAGCCATTTGGGATCAGGCAGGTGTTCGGTTCGTGACACTGATAGTGACGTGCGATCCACATCTTGTGAGCACCGACATCGGACAGCAGTACATCATGCGGCCCCATGACCTGGCGTGCGTCCCACAGCGCCTTTTGCGGGCGAATGGACCCCTCGGTCTTGTCGTCTTTGTGCTCGGAGAAGTCGTCGGCCATCGCTGCACGCACATTCTTTTGATTCTTGATATCAAATTCGGGCAGACCCTGCGCTTCGATGCGCTCATTCAGCATCCACAGCGCATGTGCAAGATCGCCAACCACTTCAGTTTCAGGATGATAGTGCTCGTCTATTTCGGCGGGCAGAAAGTCGGCGTGCAAAACACGCTTGTCTTTGTTCGCATTCCACAGGCGCGGATGGTACTCGACCATGTCGAAGCCAAGCGTGATCACCAAGTCCGCATCGTCAATCGCCATTGACACGCGGTCCTTGCTGCCCAGGCCCACCGTGTACAGGCAATAATCGGCATCCATGTCGACGCTGCCTTTGGCCATAAACGTACAAATGACACCGATGCCAGTGTTCTCACCAAGCTTCCGCAGCTGCGCGCTTGCGCGCCGGCGAATGCATCCATTGCCCGCGATGATGACCGGCCGTTTCGACGTTTTCAGCATTTCGAATGCCTGGTCGACAATATTGTCGTCAGGCACGGAGCGGCGAAAGCGGCGTGGACTCATTGGTTTGCCGCCGGCTTTCATCGACGCAATGTCTTCCGGCAGTTCGATGTGCACGGCGCCCGGCTTTTCAGTACGCGCAAGCCGCACGGCTTTGCGCACGATTTCCGGAATTGTGTCTGGATTCAGAATCGTCGTCGCCCATTTCGTCACCGGCCGAAACATGCTGACGACATCCATGATCTGGTGTGATTCTTTGTGCAGCCGATCTGTCGAGCCCTGGCCTGTCAGCACCAGCATCGGTGCGCGATCCATGTTCGAATCTGCGACGCCGGTGATCAAATTGGTTGCGCCGGGGCCGAGGGTGCCAAGCGCGCCGGCCGGGTTGCCGGTCAGCCGGCCGTAAATTTCTGCCATAAACGCGGCGCCTTGCTCATGTCGCGTCAAAATAAAGTTGATTTTTTTCGACTTCTCCAGCGACATCATGAAGTCGGCGTTTTCCTCGCCGGGCACACCGAAAATGTATTCGATGCCTTCTTCTTCGAGGCACTGCACGAGCAAGTCAGACGCGTTCATTGGCTTCCCCTTTTTGTTGTTGTCCCAAGAGACCTGGCGCATCAAGCGAATATTTCGCGGTACATGGTACGCCAATGCCTAGGCGAAAAAAGACCTTGTTGCCGTGTTGCAACATTGCATCGTGACATTGGTGCGCTATGCTGGTAGATAGGGAGCAGAAACTTTCTGACGGCGGCGGTGTCCGTCAAGATGCGGTTCGTAAATTCATCGTGTTGCTCAAATACAACACGTATCATTTTGAGAGAGTGTAAGGGGGAAGACATGAAAAGGTATTTGCTATCAGCTGGGATGGTCGCAGCCGCCCTGGTGTTGGATTTCACAGTGCTGCCGGCGCAGGTCGCTGTCGCGCAGGACGCCGATGAGCTCGAAGAGGTCATCGTTACCGGGTCGCGTATTCGAAGGAATCCGCTGGATGAGCCTGTGGCGATCATGGACATCAGTACGCAGGACTTGGAGCGCACTGGCCTTACAAATCTCGGCGATGCACTGCGGCAACTGCCGATCACGGGCTCGGCGATTAACTCGCAATTCAACGTGCCGGGCAACTCCGGATTCCCGCAAGACGGCGCGGGTATTGGCGCCGGCGCAGTACAGCTATCGATTCGAAATGTTGGCGCGAAGCGGACATTGGTACTGGTGGATGGCAGACGCTGGGTCGCCGGCGCATCGGCATCCGGCGTGCCGAGCGCGGTCGATCTCAACACAATTCCGGACAATGTTATCGAGCGTGTTGAGGTGTTGCAGGATGGAGCGTCGGCGATCTACGGATCCGACGCAATCGGCGGCGTCGTCAATATCATCACGAAACAAGATTATGAGGGCTTCAAAGTCGAGGCACAGACCGGTAGCTACATATCCGAGGATGACGGTGAGTCCTATGAGATATCTGGTTTGTGGGGCGGCGGTAACGACACGACGACTTTTGTCGTCAGTGCGAGCTACGCCGAGGAAAAGGGAGTAGAGACGGCAGACCGTGGTCGCTCAGCGTATCCGAACCCGGATGCGACGAGCTGCGATGTTTCCGGATCCCTTTGCTCATCGTTTACTCCGCAAGGCCGCTTCATTTTGGGCCCGAATCTCGGTGGCGCAAGCATCACGTTGAATGATGGCGTGCTAAACGATGGAATGAGCAATATTCCGGTGTTTGATCCGAACGATCCGGACGGAGGCGCGGATTTCCACGCGTTTACCAATGCGGATCGTTTCAACTACAACGGGCCCGGCTTCAACTTCTTGAAGACGCCCAACGAACGCGTGAACTTCTACGCAAACGTCCGTCACACTTTGACCGACCAAATCACGTTGTTCGCGACGGCCTCGTACACGAATCGCTCGTCGGCAACGAAGGCGGCGCCAGAACCTCTGTGCTTTTTTGACTGCGGCAATCGCATCGCCGACGCCACCGTGATCTCGGCCCTGAACCCGTACAATCCGTTCGGCGCGGATCTGTCGGTCGCGTTAGGCACTGGTGCATTCTTCGGCCGACGACCGCTGGAATCGGGCGGTCGCCTGTTCTTTCAGGACATCAATACTTACATGTACTCGTTGGGTTTAGAGGGTGAATTTTCGGCTGGTGGCCGCGACTTCTATTGGGACCTGGTCGGCGGCTATGGAGACAACCGCGGCTTCCAGGAGAAATTCAATTCGCATAACCAGGCCAATCTGCAGGTTGCGCTCGGCGATCCGGCTGTGTGTGCGCAAGTGCCCAACTGTGTGCCGTTTAACCTGTTCGGCGGCCAGGGCCCGGATGGCACCGGTTCGTTTACCGACGATATGCTCAATTACATCCGGTACACACAGCGCGACTTCAGCGAACAGACGCTGAAGAACTTTGCATTCAACATCGGCGGCGATCTCGCAGACATGCCGGCAGGCACGCTCGGTTTTGCCGCAGGCTTGGAGTATCGGGACCACGACGGCTCGTTCCGACCGGATCCGATCGCTGCACGCGGCGAAACCGCGGGCATCCCGTCCGCTCCTACTGTTGGGGCTTTCGATGTCACGGAGTTCTATGGTGAGCTGAGTATTCCGCTGCTCGCCGGCGTTACCGGTGCCGACTACCTTGAAGCTAATCTTGCTGTAAGGTCCTCCGACTACAGCACCTTTGGCAGCGAGACGACGTATAAGGGCAGCGGTTTGTGGCGGATCTACGAAGACCTGTCGGTACGCGCATCATTCTCGACGGGCTTTAGGGCGCCAGGGATCGGCGAGCTGTTTGGCGGTGCCGCACGTGAAGATTTCACGCATATGGATCCCTGTACCGACTACACGGCCATCCTCGGCTCGGCTGCGAACGGCCGCGACACACCGCAGCCCGCCAATATTCAGGCGAACTGCATGACGCTCGGCGCGCCGGTAGGGCTTGCGCAGGTCAATCCGCAATTATCCGCGGTATCTGCGGGCAATTCGGCGCTACAGGCGGAAGAATCCGACAACTGGACTGCCGGTTTTGTCTACAGCCCGTCCTGGTCCGACGGTCAGAACTGGACTGATGGAATCTCGCTGTCGGTCGACTTCTATAACCTGGAAATCGACGACGCGATCCAGGGTCGCGACCCGGGCGAAGTGATCGATGCCTGCGTGGAGACGCTGGATCCGGTTCTATGCGCCGGCGTGCCGAGAAACCCTTCGGGTACGATTGGTCTCGTCAACAACCAGCTGCAGAATATCGGCAAGATTGAGGCGTCCGGCGTTGACTTCGTATTGAATTACCTCAGTCCCGAATTCTCGGCCGGTCAATTCAACGTTCGCTTCAACGCAACCAAGCTGAGCGACTACGAAGAGCAGGTGACGAATCCAGACGGCACGATCAGTATCAATGATCTGTCGGGGCGGCACACGGATGAAACATTCGCCCGAGCTTTCCCCGATCTGCGTTTGAATACCACGATCGACTGGATGCGGGATCGCTGGAATGGCTCGCTGGTATTTCGTTGGACGGATGACATGACCGCAGACGATGACACTAAAATCGATTCCGTCATGTTCACCGATCTTCGTGCCAGCTATAACCCGCCTGTTTTCGATGACGCATTAACGGTGTCGATCGGGTTCAACAACCTGCTCGATGAAGATCCGTCGTTTTGTTCTGCATGCGGCGTTATTGGGCTAAGCACGGTATCGCACGATTTGCCGGGACGTGTTGGCTATCTGCGGGTTACTTACGAACATTAGGCACAAATGTAAGACACTTGACGGCCCCGCTTGCGGGGCCGTTTTTTTTACGCAGTTTTATAGCGGTTTTCCGGCATACAGCGGAGTCGGCGAGTCACCGATGATAGGAACTGGGCATGTAGGAGGCGATCCATGAAAGTCTCACAAATGGTTCTGTTGGCAATGCTTACGGCTGGCTGTGCAAGCGAGCAGGCCTATGACCCGCTCCAGGATTACGAAGAGCTGGATTCGTCGACCCTTGTTGATGCGCCGACCGCACGTCCCGGGAGCTTTGCGCCCGGGGATCGTGATCTCGTCAACCGCGGAGAATATCTGGTAGAGCTGCTTGGCTGCGGCAGCTGTCACACTAACGGTGCGTTTGAAGGTAATCCGGATATGAGCAGACCGCTTTCCGGATCACGGACCGGCATCGCCTATACGAGCCCGTTGGGTGTGCGTTTCCCTGGCATTGTGTATCCAGGCAATATCACGCCCGATGTAGAAACCGGCATCGGCAGCTGGAGCGATGAGCAAATTGCCAATGCGATTCGGGCTGGCATCGGTCGTCACGGGAAGCGCCGAATCGCGACAATGCCGTGGCAGTCATACTCGAGACTATCAGACGATGATGTTGCCGCGATCGTCAGCTATCTGCGCACCGTCGAGCCGGTACGTCATAGAGTCCCGACGGAAGTGGCGCCTGGCCGTCGAGCCAAAGAGGGCTTCGTCTATTTCGGCGTGTATCGTAGCCGCGAGCAATAGATGCCACGGAAGCCGGCCCGTCCGATAAACCGTCGGCGAGCACCACTATTACTCTAGCTTGGCTCGATCGCACGAAACCAGCCCGTCAAAGATAGTCGTGGTTGCTTAGTAAACGGCGTGACGAAGCTGACCGAGTGCACGTGGCGCACATCGAACAGCGACAACGAATTGAACTCTGGCACCCAGGCATCTCTTGCCGTGCCGTCGTCCTCATAGAAGTGCAATAAACCGCCCCAGTCCGGATGCCAGTCTTTGCTAAACGAGAGCACGTATGCGATGCGGCGCTTGTCTACCTTAACGTCATCGCGATGCCGCGTCAGGAAGTGCCCTGGCGTATAGCGGGTGTACTGCGCACTGGCACTTTTGAGGTCATCACGCCCGGTAACGACACTTATGAAATTCAGCATCTCATCGCTATTTAGAAACTCGAATACCTCATGCAGAAATCGAATGTCTACGTCGTCTGTATCGTTACGCTTGCGGTCCATCATGTAGCTGCAATAGAAAAAGCCTATACCGTCAGCTGCTGCAGTTCCGATCTTGCGTTGCAGCTCTTGGGTTTCCTCGGCACCGAGATTTTTCAACGCTTCGGTCGACATGACGAGATTTTTTCCGTCAACATGCGAAAGGTAGTCCCATGAAACCTTGGTGAGGCAAATGTTGCGGATGCGCTCGGCAATGTCTGCGTTCAGAATGTTGGAAATACGAATGCGATCGTCTCTAGCGAACTTCGCCGCGAGCGCGGATCTGTCGAGCTCCGGGTTGAGCATCGTCATCGATTTCCCCTCATGGCATCTGCGACCGCGGCATCGAGCCAGCAAGTGTCCGGAGTCTCAGAGGGTGTATGCCACTTCGGTCAATCGCCAGTCAGGTGGCGGAAGCTGCGGCGATTGCACCGATCGAAGAATCGAGCATCGAGGAAAACTTGTCATCGCTTTGTTGCGCTTTCAGGCCTTCCGATAATGCACGTGAGAAGCTCGCCACCATGCCATGATTGCGCGACAGACGAGCATTGGCTTCTTCACGAGAATAGCCGCCGGACAGCGCGACGACTCGTACGACGTTCGGGTGTGCAATGCAATCTGCGTAGAGGTCGTCTTTTTCCGGCAGCGTTAGCTTCAGCATGACGAGCTCGTCCTCATCAAGGCTATTGAGTTGATCCATGATGTGGGTATGTAAGATCGCTTCCGCTTCTTCCTTGTCCGGACAATGAATATCGACTTCCGGCTCGATTATCGGTACGAAACCAGCCGCAAAGATTTGCTTGCCGATCTCGAACTGCTGCTTGACGATCGCGTCGATGCCGGCCGGGTTGGCTTCTTTGATGACGGAACGCATTTTCGTGCCAAAAATGCCGCTTGCTTTGGCCTTGCCTAGTAGGTCTGCCAGCTTCGGCATCGGCTTCATCAGCTGAACGCCGTGTTCTTCGTCAGCTAGACCTTTGTCGACCTTTAAAAACGGTGCGATGTTCTTGACGTTCCATAGGTATGACGCGGTCGATTGACCTTCCACTTCGCGATCCATCGTGTTTTCGAACAGGATGGCGCCGAGAATGCGATCACCGTTAAACGTCGGACACGTCATGATGCGGGTCCGCATCTGGTGTACGACATCGAACATCTCATCGTCGTTCGACCAGGCGTCCTCGCCGACGCCGTAAAGGCCAAGAGCCTTAGGTGTGCTGCCGCCGCTCTGATCGAGGGCCGCAATAAATCCGGGTGCTGTTCTTACTTTTTCTAGCTGTTTTTCGAAAGTGTTCACGTTGTATCTCGCCAAAAGGAAGTTGACTGGAAAATCCGAGTGGCGAATTGTACAGCATGTTGTACGGAAAGCATGTGGGGCTGGTTTGCACCCCACTGGGACGGGCGAACGCGGTCTAGTGGGCCTCGGCCGACAGCTGCAGTAGGGCTGGCACGTCGCTCGGCTTGTACAGTGTAATCTGCGATAGCGTGACCGGCTCATTGGGCTTGGCGGTCACGACCAGGGTCGATTTTCCCTCGAGGAATTCCTTATACGGCTCCATGACATATTCGTCGAATTCGATGCCGCTTTCCGAGCCGAAGTGTCGAAAGGCGTCGAGCTGAGCCTCGAGAATCTCGTCGTCCGTGAGACCTTGCGTGCGGCAGTATCCGGCAATGCGCTCTTTCAGCGATCGATCCACATACTCGACCCGCATTTCGCCCATTTTTGGCCGGTACCGCGGCCCCTTCGCCAGTTCTGTGGCCATGTTGCCGACCAGAATGAGCTCGGCATCGACCTCCCACATATCTTTGCTGCTCGTCTGGATTTCGACAGCGTAACGGTCGCCGAGTTGACGAAAGCGCGCTGACAATGACAGATCATATTCCGTATAGCCCATCGCAAGCAGCGCATCCGGCGACAGCCCGTACTTACCCGTGCACTCATTCGCTGGTTCGTCTGCGTCATTAACGCCGAGTTGTTTGATCTGTTCTTCATGCAGCTTGTAGCCGTAGTCCGCGTTCGACGGCATCCGCAGCCCTTCGACAATAAGCCCAAAGTATTTTGGAAGCATGTCGTCACCGGACGTGACGAGCGACTGCATGTCGCCAAACTTCATTAGCGACAGGAAACTCGGCGTATCGATGCCAAGCCTGGCGATGAAAAATTCATCGTTGAAGCCTTTAACGCGACCGCGAATACCGTCGATGGTCAGCTCACCGGTCATCGTAGAGCTGACGCCGTCGTATTGAACAACGGCAAACGGCGACATCATCATGACGGCCATGTCGACCCCGGACTCAACATCCTGGTGAAGTTTCCATTTCGTGCCGAAGTACCCCAAAGCGGCAAGGATCAACACTCCGATTATCAGATTTCTCATCATTTCGTCCAGAGGACAGGCGCGATTTGCCCAAGCTGCCGATTTTGACGGAAGTTCAGCCCAGGTTGAACATAATTGGTCACAGTTTTCGAAAGTCCGCAGAATACCCGCATGAAACCCGGAGTTTTTCGATGATCGCGCTTACAGAACTCGCTGCAGCGCTGTTCGACTGCTCGTTTTCAATTCAAACTTGCGCGATCAGCCAACGATGTTCGAACGAGGAAGCGTTTGTGGCGACAGCCCGATATGATCGCTGACGCAGGCGACACCGATAGCGCCCTGCGCCCGAGAGCCTGGAGGATATCCGCTGAATAGGCAGCGACCGCTCCTAGAGCAACGCACAAGCGCTTGCGGCGCTATACTAATAAAGCATGAATTCGACTTAGTATCGATCGCCGGCTTAATCGCGACAGGATAAATCGTGTCTAACAATACTTCGACCTCTGCATTACTCTTATTCCCGCTCACCTTGCTTATCGGGGCTTGTGACACGACGCCGGCGACCACGACGTCCGTGGATCGTGTGCTGATGTTGCCAACGATCGCCAATGCGCCGTATTCAAACGTACTTGTCGTCGGCGCGACACCCAGTCGGGAAACCGATCGTAATATCGAAGAAGGACTGATGCGCGAACTAAGGTCGCACGATGTGAACGCACATTCGTTCGTCAGGGAAAGTGCCAGTACCGTGCCGTCTGAAGAAGCGATCGCAGAATTTATCACCGACAAGGGTGTCGACGGCGTTATCGTTGTCAGCGCAAAATTCGAGGGAATCGAGGAAAGGCGGCATGACGAGCAAGTCGATATACAGGCTGACGTGCGGGGCGGCGGCTTATTGGACTACTTTCGCTACGACTACAAAGAAACCAAAAGCCCCGCCTATTCTGACGTGACCATAGATGTTGTCTTTGTGTCCGATTTTTACGATGCCGAAACTAACAAACGTGTCTATTCTATGGAGTCATCTTCCGCACACGGCCAAACGGATTATCAGATCATCATTGCAGAGAGCAAGGCCATTGTGCGTCGCTTGCGTAAAGATGGGCTCATCCGCTGACTGATTGAAACGTAAAGCCATCGTTAATGCGAGTCGGGTATTGGGGGTGGGCCGTCGGGAATGTGGGCGTGATACGAAAGCCCGGCGAGGTCTTCACGAAATTGCGCTTTCGCCGCGTCGATTTTTTCGGGCGACGTAAATAGATCGACCATACTTGCGGCAAGCGTCTTTGCCGCGTGGGTCATACCGCGATGGCCGATCGACATGCCGCTCGAGGCGACAACTCCCCACGAATGCCAGGGAATATCCGTCGGCGCCGTGGCGACACTAAATTCGAGCGTTGGCACTATCCAGCTGACATCGGCAGTGTCAGTCGAGCCACCTTCGATCTCGGTCGCGTTGAGATCTAGCGGTTCCGGGGTGCCGTTCAGCCCGACAGCCGGAACACCCATGGCGTTTTGCAATTTGATGGCGAATTCATTCTCGGCCGGCGTGAATTCGATCGGGCCGATGCTTTCCAGATTCGCCTGGACGATTTTTGCCAGCTCCTTGTTCTGCAGCAGATTGTAGGTACCAGTGACTCGGTGAACTTCCGCCTCGACATTGGCTGCGAGTGCCGCACCGTCCGCCATTTCCCGCATTCGCTCGAGCATTTCGAGCACGGTCGGCATTTCGTTGTCACGGACCCAAACCGATGCGCTGGCGGTTGCCGGCACGACGTTTGGCGCGCCGCCACCGTCGACATAGGCGTAATGAATTCGAACGGACGGTCTCACATGTTCGCGCCATAGATTCAATGCATGAGTGAACAGTTCGAGCCCATCGAGTGCGCTGCGACCGTTCCACGGATCAAACGCGGCATGCGACGAAATGCCTTTGAATTCGACAATCGTTTCGACCATCGCTTGAGAGCCGGCAGTGTCGACGCGTGTTTCGTAGGACGGATGCCAAGAAATTGCAACGTCAAGATCGTCAAACAGCCCTTCCCGGGCCATATAAGTTTTGCCGCCTATCGCCTCTTCAGCTGGCGTGCCGTAAAAACGAATCGTCCCATTAATCTGTCCGTCTCTAATGAGATCTTTGATCGCTATTGCGGCCGCGAGACTGGCAACACCAAATAGGTTGTGGCCGCAGCCGTGACCGTTACCATCTTCAAAGCGAGCGCTGCGCTCTGGTACCGCGGCCTGCGACAAGCGCGGCAATGCGTCGAACTCTCCGAGGATGCCAATGATCGGTTGGCCCTCACCGAAGCTGGCAATAAACGCCGTCGGCATTCCTGCGACGCCACGCGATACGGCGAATCCACCTGCCTCGGCGTAGTCCGCGAGCACGGCGGACGATTCGGATTCGTTCAGCGCGATCTCGGCATGCGCCCAGATGGTGTCACTCATTTGTGTCATCGTCGTGCTTTGACGATCGACGGACTCGATAACGGTATCTTTTAGGGCGGCAGTATCGACGGATTCTGCGCGAGCAGACGCGCCTACTAGGGTCAATGCAATGATCACGACAATTCTTGTCATTTAGTAATTTCCCAACAAATACACGTCCCGCCCCAAGATCATGCAATCTCCTGATCATTGCAATCAATATTATTGAAATTCAGCGAATTAATTCAATTCTCGGCCTGCTATGTCGTCTAAATCAGGCGCTGTGATATCGTAGTATGAGGTTTTATTTTCTGTTTCATATGGTGGAATTTTTGCCATGAATGGAGTTCACTACGACGACGCGCGAGTTGTAGAAGAATTAATCGCGGAGCAAAAGCCGGGCTATTCGCTTGGCCAGCGTTTTTACACTGACCCGGATATTTACGAGCTTGAGCTCGAACGCATCGTCTATCGTAACTGGATACTCGCCGGACACCAGTCGGAGCTACCGACTACCGGCGACTTTAAGGTGTTCCGAGTTGCCGGTGAGTCGGCAATCATCGTTCGCAGTGACGACGGGACAATAAAAGCATTTGCTAACGTTTGCCGGCACCGCGGCTCAGTCGTATGCCTCGAGTCTCGCGGCAATACGCGCAAGTTTGTATGCCCATACCATGGCTGGACCTATGACATCGACGGTGCGCTGATCGCTGCGCGCGATATGCCGGACGATTTCGACTGGGACGGACATGGCTTGCACAGGGTATCGTGCGACGTTGTGCATGGCTTGATCCTTGTCTGTTTCTCCGCGGCGCCGCCGTCGCTCGAGAACTGCAAAAAGGAAATGGCCGAGCCGATGGCCATGTTCGATTTCGAAAACCTCAAGCTCGCATCCCATAAAGCGTATGCGATTCCGGCGAACTGGAAGTTGTCGATTGAGAATTATCAGGAATGCTATCACTGTGCGACGGCACATCCGGACTACGCCCGTATGCATACACTGATGTTGGATCGAAAAAAACGCGAACGCGTCCAGGGCCATATGCTTGAGAAAATGGACGATTGTGGCATGCAGAACTTATACGTCGATCGTATCGATACTGCCGCTCGTCCCGGAGAAATTGGCTATGGCTATAGTCGAACGGCGCTATTCGAGGGCTATTTGACCGGCAGCAAGGACGGCCAGCCAGTCGCACCATTGCTGGGCTCGCTCACAGATTACGACGGCGGCGCATCTGATATGACGTTCGGTCCTATGTCGTTTCTGCTCGCCTATAGCGATCACGTCGTAGCCTACGTTTTCACACCGGTCGACTTCGAAAATTCACGTTGCGACATCTATTGGTTAGTTCGCGATAACGCCGCCGAAGGTAAAGACTACGATGTCGATGAGCTGACGTGGTTGTGGGACGTGACGACCGAAGCCGACAAGACAATCATCGTCAACAATTACAAAGGCGTCTGCTCACGTTTCTATCAGCCAGGCCCGTTTTCCGGCATGGAAAGACCGGAGCGCATATACGTCGAGTGGCTGCTTCAGGAATTGGCGCGGCCGTTGTAGGGGAGCGGTCCAGGCGGGCCGAAAAATTCCTTTGGCAGAGGCCGCGCCCCAAAACGGCACTTAAGCGCGTCGTCGTATTACAAACCAGGCCACGAATACACCTGCACTGATAAATGCAATGATCAAAGTCGCGAGCGCGTTGATATCAGGTGACACGCCGAGCTTCACTTTCGAAAAGATATACATCGGTAATGTGCTGCTTCCGGGCCCGGAAACAAAGCTAGCGATAACGAGGTCGTCCAGTGAAAGCGTAAACGCGAGCAGCCAGCCGGCGACCATCGCTGGTGCAATCAAAGGAAGCGTGATATCAAAAACGACGCGCAGCGGTCGGCCGCCGAGGTCCATCGCCGCTTCCTCAAGCGACTCATCCATGCCCGATAAGCGCGATTGCACAATGACAGCGACATAGGCCATCGAAAACGTTATATGCGCGATGGTTATTGTCGAAAACCCGCGTTGGCCCGGCCAACCGGTTAGCTGTTGTAGCGTGACGAAGAACAACAGCAACGAAAGACCGGTAATGACTTCGGGCATTACCATCGGTGACGTGATCATACCGGTGAAGAGTGTTCGACCACGGAAGCGGGAAAATCGCGCCAGCGCAAGGCCTGCCATCGTGCCCAGTATGGTTGCGAACGTCGCGGATGTGAATGCGATTCGCAGGCTTAAATAAGCGGCATCAAGCACTTGCTCGTTTCTCAATAGCTCGCCGTACCAGCGAGTCGAAAAACCTCCCCACACGGTCGCGATGCGGGAGTCGTTAAATGAGTAAACCACGACCAAAACGAGCGGGATGTACAGAAAGGCATAGCCGAATGCGAGCGTCGAGATAATAAATCGAGAGTTTCTTCTCATGCGGAACCTTCCGCGTTCCTTGCCTGACTACGCTGCAGGAACACAATAGGCACAACGAGCAGTAATAGCAGCACAACGGCGACGGCCGATGCGAGCGGCCAGTCGCGATTGACAAAAAATTCATCAAACAGCACACGCCCGATCAAGAGCGCCTCGGGTCCGCCCAGCAAATACGGTATAACGTACTCGCCCATGGCCGGTATGAAGACGAGCAGACAGCCAGCGACGACGCCGGCACGCGCCAATGGCCAGGTCACATCCCAGAACGCGCGTGTCGGTGAAGCGCCAAGATCTTGGGCCGCTTCAACGAGGTCGAGATCCATGCGTTCGAGTGTCGCGTACAACGGCAAAATCATAAACGGTAAGTAGGAGTATGTCAGGCCGACGAAGACCGCGAAGTCGGTGTACAGAATTTGTATTGGCTGATCAATCACGCCAAGCCACAATAAGAAATTGTTGAGTACGCCGTAATTGTTCAAAAGACCCATCCACGCATAAACCCTCAGCAGGAATGAAATCCAGAAGGGCAGCACAATAAGCAGCAATAACAAACCACGGGTTTCGGCTCTGGCGCGCGCAATGCCGTAAGCCATCGGGAAGCCGAGCGCAAGGCACAACACGGTTGCAATCGTCGCCATCATTACCGAGCGCAAGTAAGTAATGGCATATAACTTGTCCGTCAGCAGGAACACAAAGTTATCTGCCGTCGCAGACAATTTACCCGCATCATCAATCGTCGGAGTAAACGGCGGCTGCGCAATGACCGGATCCGCGACACTGATCTTCAAAATGATCACGAACGGCACAAGGAAAAACGCCAGCAACCACAGGTACGGTGTAGCAATCGTCAGGCGTTGCCACAATGAGTCGTGATCTTGAACAGACGTTGCCATCGTTAGTCTACGAGCACTACAGCACTGCGAGGTCGCCACGAAATCCAGACATCGTCGTCCCATTCGAGAAAACGGTTCGCCGAACGCCGGCGGTTCTGCGAGCTGACCTGTACTATTCTTCCGCCTTCTAGCTTGATGTGATACAGCGAGCGATTGCCAAGGTAGCCAAGGTCATCGACGACGCCCTTGAGACGGGCATGAATCGCATCTTCAGGTTCGCTCTTGCCGATAAATATCTTTTCTGGACGAACTGCGATGTCTACGGATTGGCCGATTTCGACCGGGTGCCGGCCAAGAGCCGAGAGTGATGCGCCGATCTCGTCGCAATACACCGAGATTGTGTCATCACCAATATCGGTCACTTTGCCGGCAAATGTATTGATCGTGCCAATGAAATCAGCAACGAAACGATTGCTGGGAAACTCATAAATTTCCTTCGGTGTGCCGACTTGACGGAATCGTCCCTCGTCCATGACCGCAATTCGGCTTGATAGCGTCATGGCCTCCTCCTGGTCGTGGGTTACGACGACAAATGTTATGCCGAGCTCATACTGAATATTCATCAGCTCGAACTGAGTACGTTCCCGGAGTTTTTTGTCGAGGGCCGCCAGCGGCTCGTCCAGCAATAGCACTTTTGGACTCTTGATCAACGCTCTGCCAAGCGCAACGCGTTGTCGCTGGCCGCCGGAAAGTTGGCCCGGCATACGCTTACGAAAGTCCCCGAGCTGCACTAGCTCGAGCATCTCGTCGACGCGTTTCGCGATTGCCGTTTTCGAAACGCGATCCTTGACGAGTCCGTAGGCAATGTTTTTCTCGACGTCCATATGCGGAAATACTGCATACGACTGAAACATCATATTTACCGGCCGTTCATAGGCAGGCTGATGTGTCACATCAACGTTATCGATCTCAATCCTGCCGGAGCTGGGGGACTCGAAACCGGCGAGCATTCTGAGCAACGTTGTCTTACCGCAACCCGAGCCGCCGAGAATCGCGAACAGCTCACCTTTGGGGATATCCAGACTGACGTCGTCAACGGCGACAAAGTCACCGAAGGATTTGGTGACATTCCGTATTGATATGAATGCGTCTTTCACGTCACTGTTGGTAGTCGTAGCGTCGCGCATTGTGGTCTAAATACCGCTCTTCACGCGCGCGAAGGCGCGGGTTCTGGGGCGTTCGTCTATTGGGTCGGGTGACAATATCGGGTACAGCAGACCCCAGGTTTCCTTATTCGGAAAGATTGCCGGGTTGTTGAGTATTTGCGGTTTCATGTATTTCCAGGACGCACCGTTCGCGTTGGCGTAAAAAACAGTGTTGGCGATGTCGGCGGCCACGTCAGCACGAAGGAGGTAGTTAATAAACAAGTGGGCATTGTCCTTGTGCGGCGCGTCACTCGGTATATAGAGCCCGTCGATCCACAAACCGGACCCTTCTTTCGGCATCGTGTAGCGCAGATCGATATCGATGCCAGATTCCTCGGCGAGCGTTGATGCCTGCGCATAATCTCCAGACCAGCTCATTGCGACGCAGACTTCCTTGTTCGGCAGATCGGAGATCATTTTCTGGTTGCTAAAGTAGCGAATGTAAGGACGCACTTTTTTTAACTGCGCTTCGGCGGCAGCAAGGCTGCGTTCATCCGTGGCGTTGGGGTCAAGCCCAAGGTATGACAGCACCATCGGGAACAAATCCGTCGGCCCGTCCAGTAGTGTTACGCCGCAGTCGGCCAACTTCGAGACGATTTTCGGATCGAATAACACGTCGGCGCTGTCCATCGCGTGGTTAGGCAGACGCTCGCGGACCATATCAACGTTCCATGCATAACCGGTCGAGCCCCAGTGGTAGGGTACCGTGTAACCGCGAACTTTCTCGTAAGTATCAATCTGCGCCATAACCTCGGGGTCAAGATTGCGAGTGTTGGGCAGCCGAGAAAAATCGAGTTTGTCAAAGACACCGATCGGCGTGAGCCGCGATGAGAATTGGTTACTGTGTATTACGACGTCGTAACCAGAGCTGCCGGCAAGTAATTTGACATCGATGACTTCGGACGAGTCATAGATATCGTAATTTACTTTGATGCCGAACTCGTCTTCAAAATTCTCCAGAGTGTCCGGACCGATATATTGAGCCCAGTTATAGATATTGACGACATTATCGTCGCCGGCATCGATGTTGGTGTCGCTAGCACAGGCGAGCAGCGCTGAAAGGAGTATTAGTGTGCTGGCATTTCTGCTGATTATTGTTGTCGCCATGCCGAATCATTGCTCAAAATGCTCTATCTCACGGTATTACATACCGTCGAGACCGCGCTTGAGCAAGCCTCGCGCGATGATCAGTCGCTGAATCTCGCTGGTACCTTCCCAGATCCGGTCGACGCGCAGTTCGCGATAAAAGCGTTCGGCGACGTTTTCGCGCATGTATCCGCGGCCACCGAAGATCTGAACGGCGCGGTCCGCGACCCGGTTTGCCATCTCCGAGACATACAGTTTGACCATAGAACAGCGGGCATGCTGTGACTTTAAACCGTCACCGCGATCAGCGGCACGCGCGGCTTCATACGTCATCAATCGTGATGCCCATAGCTCGGTAACGCAATCGGCCAGCATCATCTGAATGGCCTGTTTTTCAGAAAGTGGTGCATTATCGACGATACGATTGTTGGCGAATGCAGTCGCTTCTTCAATCAAGCGTGCAGCAGCGCCGCAGCTGCGCGCTCCGATCATCAGGCGTTCGTGGCGAATCCAGCTGTGCGTAAACGCCATTCCGTCGCCTGCGCGACCGACGCGTTGGTTTTTCGGGATACGGACGTTGTCGAAGCGGTAGGTCGGATGGTGTGCGGCATAGGTGTGACTAAATAACGGGCAGGCGGTCATCTCGATGCCCGACGTGCCTTGATCGACCAAAAACAGTGCCTCACTGTTCTCGGCGGGAATGCGCGCCTGGAACCAGAAAAAATCTGCGAGATTGCCGCTGGTGACATACCACTTTTCGCCATTGAGAAAATAGTCATTGCCGTCCAGTTCGGCTGTTGCCTCAAGCCCCGATAGATCGGAGCCCGGTCCGGATTCGGTAATGGCGTAACAGTCTTTGCGTTCACCGCGCATCATCGGCAGTATATAGTTTGTGATCTGCTCTTCACTGCACGCGTCAAACATCCACGATTGTGCCTCCGAGAAACACCAGGACAGTGCATTCGTGACGCGGCCGAGCTGTTCCCATATCGCGACCTGTTCCTCGAGCGTCAGTTCGAGTCCGCCGTGGGCTTTCGGTACATCGATTTCGGCAAAGCCCAGTTCGAGCGCGCGCTTCTTGTTGCGAGATGAAATTTCGTCCGGTAGTTCGCCGTTGTTGAGCTCTGCTTCTACTTCATGGGGCTGCAGATATGCGTCGGCAAACTCACGTGCTCTTGCCTGCCAGACTAGGGCAGTGTCACTGATCTCGACTTTCACGACATTTCCTGTTGCTTAAAATGATTTGGGAAAACGTTGGCGAGATAAATCTTCACTGCCGCCATCGCGTCATGCCTATGCCAGCTCTGTGGGCTGATCAGACACGACAACCACAATCCGTTAGTCATCGATGTTAACGCAAGTGCCGCGGCCGAAGCGCTGGCCTGCGTGTATCCGCCATCCGCGATGATATCTGCGCACAAACGCTCGACAATGTCGTCGTAATAACGATCCGACTCGTCACAGATTTTTCGATATGTTGGCCGCGACTTGACTTCACCCCAGAATGCGAACCACACGGCGAGTTTGTTTCGTTGGCAAATTGACGGTCGCAAGTCGAGCTCCATCAATGCAAACAGCTTGTCAGCGGGGGAGGGCCCGGATCGATCGAGGGCTCTGTCGAACTGCGTTCGGTATTCGTCTGCGAGAGCCCGCAGGGTTTCGCGAAATAGATTGTCCTTGCTGTCGAAATGCAGATTGACAATGCCTTGCGACAGCCCGGCTTCCTTTGCGACGTCGCCGAGTGTCGTGCCACCAATACCCTTGCGACCGATGCACTTCATTGTGGCATCGATAAGTTGTTGGCGTCGCCGCTCGCGAGTCGCGGTGCGCGAAGATCGGTTTTTCTCTGCGGTTGCCATGATATCGGTGCTTGCAGGAGTGGGCCTCAAACGCTTTGCTTGTGAAGGTTTCAGCCCCGTATGATGCCATATTCTGAATGAATACTCATTCATTTTCCTGGACTCGGTACGCCACCGCATGAGATCCTAGATGGATCTGATTCTCGGAGGCGGTATGCGGCGCCTGACAAACTCCAACGCTCATTTCGACAAGGCCAGACGAAAACTCCCGCTCGGCGTGTCGTCGAACTTTCGCTACTGGGGCGACGACAAGACGATTTACGCAAAGCGCGGCAAGGGTGGCCGAATCTGGGACATCGATGACAATGAGTACATCGATTATCGGCTGGCGTACGGACCGATCATCCTCGGCTATGCCGATCCACGGGTCGATGCGGCGGCGCGTGATGGCATGAACGTAGGCGGCGTTTTTGCGCTGTCGACGGAGCTGGAATACGAGATTGCCTGTCGCGTCAGCCGTATGGTTCCGGCAGCAGAGCTAGTGCGGTTTTCAAACTCTGGAACAGAAGCGGTTATGGCAGCGTTGCGCGTTGCTCGTGCTCACACTGGCAAGGACGGACACATAGCCGTGGAGGGCGGTTACCACGGCATCTTCAGCGAAGTAATGTGGTATTCAGAAGTCGAAGACTGGAATCCCAGCGACGGTGACCCGCCGATTTTGCCTTATGGGGATGGTGTGCCGGCGGTTACAAAGCGTCTGTTCTACACGGTGCCTTTAAACGACGCGAACGTCGTCGAAGACTTACTAAAGAAATATCACAACGACATTGGCGCATTTCTTATTGAACCCATCATGGGCAACTGCTGCGGTATTACTGCGGAGGTGGACTATCTCGCGAATGTTCGCGAGCTGTGCGACCGATACAATGTTGTACTCATTATTGACGAAGTGAAAACCGGATTTCGTGTCGCCAAAGGTGGCGCGCAGGAGCTGTTTGGTGTCAAAGCGGACCTATGTACGTTCGCTAAAGCGCTTGGCAACGGTTATCCGATTGCGATTGTTGCGGGGCGTGAAGATATGATGCGGCACATCGGCGATGGCGTTGTGCACGGCGGCACGTTCACCGGCCATTCCGTGTCGCTTGCAGCGGCCCAAAAGACGCTCGAGATACTGGACGAGACGAGTGCACTCGCGGACATTGAAAGTTACGGGAGAAAACTACAAAACGGCATAAGCCGTATTCTGACCAATCGCAGTATTGAGCACAGTTTCACCGGGCATCCGGCGCTAATGGGATTATTTTTCGCGGCATCGTCACCGCGGGACTATCGTGGTTGGCTCGCGTCCAACTATGCGTTCTATGATGCACTTGCATTGGAGCTTCATGACCAAGGTATTCTGATTGAGCCCGACTCCAGAGAGCCATGGTTTATGTGCGAGGCTCACAATGTGGAATGCCTAGATCAAACCCTGGACAAATTTGAACGTGCCGTGGACATTACGAGGCAGAAACTAAACGTGCAGGTGCAATCAGCCTGATACCAATAACAGCGGATATCATTGCATGAAAACCTATGACGCGATCGTAGTCGGAGCCGGCCACAACGGACTAACGACAGCAGCGTTTCTCGCCAGGGCGGGTCTCGATGTCGTTTGTGTTGAAAAGAACGACTACATTGGCGGCGCTACCGCCAGTCGAGAGCTGCATAAAGACTGGATCTATTCGAACTGTTCGTACGTATGCAGTTTGTTGCGGCCGGAAATTTATCGCGCCCTAGAGCTGCACCAGCATGGCCTTCAGGTCACTCCATACGGAGGGTCGGTGACGTTCATGGAAAACGGCGATTACTTCGGCTCGTATCATGATTCAGAGGTTGCCTACCGCGAGATGGCGCGCTTCTCAAGACACGATGCAGATGCGTACAAAACCTACTCTGCTGACACTATGCGGCAATGCCGATTCATTAGGGAGTTTCTGTTGAGTACGGCGCCGGATCCGACCTCGTTCAAGCCCAGTGATATCCGCGAACTCGTCAAAATCGGCAAGAAGTTCATGGATATGGGCGAGGACCGCATGTACGAGACGATTCGCTTCTGGACGATGAGCGTCGCCGAATATCTTGATGAGTATTATGAGACGGACGTCATCAAGGCGGCATTTTCGGGCAGCGGCATCATCGGTACCGCGCTTGGCATTCATTCTCCAGGCACTGCTTACGTGCTGCTGCATCACTACATGGGTGACGTCGACGGCAATGTTGGTAGCTGGGGGTTTGCGCGCGGCGGTATGGGCGCGGTGGCTGCCTCAATCGCCGGTGCGTATCAAGCGGCCGGTGGCGAGTTGCGTACCGACGCGGGCGTCGATCGGATCATCGTCAAGAGCGGTAAGGCCGCCGGTGTCGCACTGGAGAATGGCGAGGAGATCAATGGTCGCGTCGTGGTTTCCGCGATGGATGTCAAGCGCACGTTCCTGAACTGTATGGACGAGAGCGATTTGCCGGAAGCCTTTTACAAGCGCGTCAAGAATTTCAAGATTCGCGGATCGTCCGGGAAATTAAACATCGCACTCGATGGGCTGCCATCGTTTCCGGCATTGCCGGAAGGCAGTTCGCTGATGTACAGCGACATGCATTTCATTGACTCAATGGAACGCATGGAACGGGCCTATGACGACTGGAAAGCAGGCACCTGGTCGAAGGACCCGTACGTCGACATGGTAATTCCGACCCAAAACGATCCAACGATGGCGCCGCCGGGCAAGCATTTCATGAGCTGCTTTGTACAGTACTGTCCATACCAGGTGGAAGGCCGTCGCTGGACAAACGAGGAACGCGATGCCTTCGCCAAATCTGTCATCGAGCAGATCGCGAATTACAGCCCCGATTTCAAAGACCTGATTGTGCACATGGAGGTGCGAACACCGGAGGATATTGAAGACCAGATCGGTATCACTGAGGGCAACATCTTCCACGGTGAGCTGACGATGGACCAGCTGCTATTTAACCGCCCCATACCAGGTTATGCGCAGTACCGTGGTCCAGTTGACGGCTTATACATGTGTGGCTCCAGCACGCACCCGGGCGGCGGTGTCATGGCGGCGCCCGGCGCAAACGCGGCCAGAGAAATCCTGGTGGATTTGAAACGACCGAATACGGTCCCGGAGAATTTTGGCGATGACTGACAAATACGACGCGATTATCGTCGGTGCCGGCCACAACGGCCTGGTGTGTTCGGCACTGCTGGCGAAAGCCGGCAGGAAGGTGCTGGTACTCGAGGCTAATGAGCAGGTCGGTGGTGCGGCGGTGACGCGTGAATTTGCCGACGGCTATTCCGTATCCGCTTGTGCGCATCTGCTATATCAACTGCAGCCCGCTGTAAGAAAAGACCTCGGCTTAAAACCGGATTTCGCCACAGAAGACATGACGACGATCGCACTTGCCACCGACGGCAAACACGTTCGGATCTCTGCTGAAGTGGTTGACGGCGTATCAGACGCAGATGCAGATCAATTTCGGCGGTTTCAGAAACGCATGACGCGTTTTTCAGATCTGTTACGTACCTATCTGAACAAACCGCCGCCGCGTCTTGGAACGATGAATCGAAATGATTTAGCCATACTTGCTCAGCTCGGCTTCGACATTCGGCGCTTAGGAAGAACCGAGATGCAGGAGTTCCTGCGACTGATCGGCATGAATATCCACGATGAGGTGGACGAGCGATTCGACAGCGGCCTCTTAAAAGGTGCGATCAGTCTCGATGCGGTGCTCGGCACACATCTCGGGCCACGCTCGCCAAACACGATCATGACATACCTGTATCGTCTCGCCGGCGAGCATGGACGCACCGCGGTGCCGAAAGGCGGTATGGGCTCGGTAAGCGAAGAACTTGCGCATGTGGCACGCAGTGCCGGCGCCACCATACGGACCAGTATGCCGGTCAAGCGAATTATGGTTCGCAATGGTCGGGTTGTCGGTGTCGAGACCGATCGGGGCGAACAATTCGAAAGCCTGATGATCATCTCCAACGCAGATCCGAAGCGGACGGTCATGGACTTGCTAGGGGCACGGTATGTCGAAACTGGTTTTGCGCAACGCATCAAACACCTTCGCGCGCGCGGAAACTCGGCCAAACTGCACCTCGCACTCGACGGATTGCCGGCGATCGAGGGGCTTTCGAAAAAGGACTTTGCGGAACGTCTCGTCATTGCGCCGGACGAACACTACGTAGAGGGCGCTTTCAATCCGGCAAAATATGGCGAAAGTTCGCCGGAGCCTGTCGTAGAGATGACGTTTCCAAGTTTTCGTGACACATCTCTCGCGCCAACTGGCAAACACGTGATGTCCGCGGTCGTACAGTACGCACCGTACGAACTGAAAGGCGGCTGGAGCACGGACGCGCAACAAGCATTCAAGCAGACGGTCATCAAAACGATCGCGAATTATGCGCCGGATATCGAAGAACGCATTACTGCGAGCGAGCTGCTGACGCCGGCCGATATTGAGCGAGAATTTCATATCACGGGCGGTCATTGGCACCACGGCGAACTAACACTGGATCAGTTCCTGTTCGTCAGGCCCGTCAGTGGCGCGGCGCAATACAGCCTGCCAATCGACGGCTTGTATCTGTGCGGCGCAGGCGCACACCCAGGTGGTGGCGTTAGCGGTGCCGCGGGCAGAAACGCGGCGAGAGCCATATTGAAAAGGGGGAGAGCGGCATGAGCATTCAGGAAATCCATCAGGGCCGGCTCCGTACGCCTTTTCATGCAAAGCTCGAAAAACTCGACACGCTGAATAATTGGCACGAATGGAAAGGCTACTCGAGTGCGGACGCGTTGTATTGCGCGGACACGGAGTACTTCGCAATTCGCAACGCGACAGCCGTGTTCGACCTAACACCGATGACGAAGTACCGCATTAGCGGGCCGGATGCACTTGACTATCTGAATCGCTTGGTCACACGCGATATGGCGAAGGTG
>Ga0224508_10000431_pt1 | contig 41653 bp, 45 predicted proteins | sample SF_Jan12_sed_USG_4_FD_170157 | JGI IMG/M metagenome (GOLD analysis project Ga0224508, IMG submission 170157) | Sediment microbial communities from San Francisco Bay, California, United States - SF_Jan12_sed_USGS_21 | ecosystem: Environmental > Aquatic > Marine > Sediment | place: USA... | reverse complement strand
AAGAAACCTGATTTTAAATCCTAAAAACCGGCAGTTAACGGATCTTGCGGTTTCATTATTTCTCGTAATAGAATTGTTGCAAAGGATCCTCTAGAAAGAGTAAATTCTAAACTGTTTTCCTCAGATAGATAATCAGAACAGGAAATAGCTGCTTGTCTGAAACCACCTTCATTGCTGACCTCTTGCATTTCCTTTATGAAAAAGTCCTTTGGAGAAATTTCCTCAAATTCTAAAATTTTTGAGATTTGGTAATCAAAACGTGTTTTTTTGTAATAAGAGTAACCAACAAAAGGTATACCTAGACGTTGAATTGAACCATTAAGGAACTTTCCAATAATTCCATTAAAATCAAAACAAACATCCCCTGTGGAAGGTTCAAAAAGATCCTCACCATCTGAAAAAGCCGAGCTTAGTGTGAGATTAAACAGAAAGGATTGATAGGCTTGAATGTAAAATCGTCTAAGAGGTAGAGGAATTTTCCTTAAAGATTTTAGTGAATCATTACTGTCAATCATTTCTCTTAGAACTATTCTTTCAATATCCATTTGTGGAGGAATTTGATCAAAATGTTTTTCATAGTTAGATTTGTCAATTAATTTTTCCCTAATCTCATTGTGTTCCTTTGAATCAAAAGGAGACCTAAAAGATAAAATTAATTCTACGGCTTTTCCAAAGTCTCTTTGCAAAATTGCTTTTCCTATTAAATGAGTAACAGGTCTCTTTGAACCAAATCGTTGGTAGCCATAAAAGTTTAAAATTTTATCTTGCTCGTGGAATTCAGAAAGATTATCTTTGCATTCAACCAATTTTATTTTAAAATGATTGCCAATCATATCCTTTTTTGAAAGTGGCTTTTTTACATAACCTATTTTTTTGAGAGAGTATTTTGAAGAATTAAAATCGTCAATTGATCTTCCTTTGTTATTAGAGCAGACAAATTGTTCAGTGATTGCAGAGGCATCCTTTAGTCCAAGTGCCTTTAACCTTAAACCTTTTTTTCTGAAAATATCAGAAAGGGCATGATTGGTATCAATGTTTTTCTTTTTTAATTTGTAAACGGCATAACCACTTTGTTCTAAAATTAGTTTTAGAGATTTTTCTGAAATTACTTCAGAAACCTCAAAATCATCTGAAGTGTTTCTGATTTTTCCACCTGTCCCTTCAAATTTTGTACTATAAACAGAAATCCCTATCAGGGAATCTATTTTTGGAATCACGGTTCTATTATTACTGTAAGGAATTTACTCACTGAGACCTCATCTGTGTGAGCTCCCAATAGAACTTTGTAAGTTCCCGGAACAGCATCTTCAGATGCAGAAATTGTGGCCAGTATTGGCATAGGAGCATCAAAATCTAGTTGAAATTTCTGTGAAAGATTGGAATTAGATGCTACATTCAAAAATTCGTGAGTATCTGACAATATCAAGGATACATCAGACAAGTCTTGTGAGGTTTGAGGTGAAATAATAAAGGTCATTTCACCAGATTGACCTGCGCCAAGCGAAATTTTGTTTGAATCTAATTCTATTCCAAGAGGAAGTTCGATTGAGGTGTCAACTACACCAATATTGTTTTCTACCCATTCGGTAAACCAAATTTTGTCACCGTCTAGTGTAAAATCAAAGATTTGAGCCAGACCGCAATTCTCCATTTCACCGCAGTCTCCCCAATTGGGATTCATTGATGGAACAAAATACTCAACTAGAGATTCAGATTTTGGATCCATTACAGCAATTCTGTTAGCTGTTTGTTCATTGAAAACTATTTGTCCGAGATCATTTGTCTCAACCCAATAAGGTCTCGAAATAGGAGTTTTGATAATACCACTTGAATTTCCATATGTAGGCAAGGCAGGATCAGATGTTAAATACTGAGTAAATACTTCATCTTTAGGATCAAAACTAAAAAAGTTTGAACTCGAAGTATCAACAAGCCAAATTTTCCCATCATCGGTAGCTGTTGCACCGTTGGGAGTTAGCAAAGTCTCAGGCAGTTGTAAAACTTCTATGTACTCAAACAAAGGCAAAGTCTCTTCACCAGTACTTGCAACTGAGGCACGATATCCTTCCTGATCAAATTTTACCAGCACGCCTCCTTGTTGAAATAACCAATTGGTGTACCAAAGATTGTTTTCCGCATCTATTGCAAAATCTCCGGTTACTGAATCATCTACAGGAGATGGAATACTAAGATAGTTAAAGTCTTCATCAATTTGATTTGGATCTAAGAAAGTAATTTTATTTCCAGTAAAGTCATTTACGATAATTTGAGAGCCATCAACTTTTAATTTTTGAGGAAGTGCATCTCCCTGAGAAGGATAGGATAATCTCTGATATCTTTCCTCTTGTGGAGAAAATTTCCAAATAGAATCAAAAGTTTCATCAGTATACCAGATAGAACCATCAGGAGCATCATCTATTCCCCACATCATAGAACGGCCATTGGGGGGCCAACTAGGGTTGTCAAATTCTGTAAAAGATTCGGTTATGGGATTGAATTTTCCCAATTTTCCCGTATTGGTTTGAGCAAACCAAACATTTCCTTCAAAGTCTGTAACAATGGCCAGCGGATTTGTACAAACAGTTGGAATGGTATATTCTGTAACATATGTAGTAGATTTAGCGTTGCCAGACCCACAAAATTGTGCCCGTTGAGCATCTGGAAAATTATCTGCAGGAGTCCCAGTTATTGTGACTTCTGAATCAGGATCAAAAGGAGCCATAAGATTTGGTAAAGATATAGCAACGGTAGAGGTTAGTAAAATGGTACCAAAAAAAACTGCTACGAGTAACCCTTTTTTATTCACATTTGAAAAATTATAGCCCCTCGTTATATCTTATTCCAAAATTAATCAAAAAATCAGAGTAGTTTCAGGTCACCAGTTACTTTATCAACTAGATTTTCTGGAGCGGGACCAATTGAAATACAAGTTGTTGTCCCTGGTGCAAGCTGAGTGTGACCTGCATCAGAGACCTCAGACCATGGAAGATCTAAATCAATTGCATGCCGTTTTATTTCTTGTAGTTCTTTAATTCCAGATACTTTGACTACCACCTTTTCTTGTCCTCCCCACCATTCACGGAACCATTCTGGATGAGATTTCCTTACGTGTTCAGCCCCTAAAACACATGCATGTCCCACTTGTGCGGCAATCTTACCTTTGCCCATATCAAGATCAGTTCTTACTATGATTACCTGTTTTATGTCGCCCATACAGATATGAAAAATAGGCATAATGAAAAACTTTTGAAATAAATAATTGACAAACCGACAAAATCTATGTACGACGTAGTAGTTGCTGGCGGAAGTATTGCAGGTCTTTTATGTGCCAGGGAAATTGCAGAAAATAAGAATACAGTCCTAGTAATAGAAGAAGATTACGAGATTGGAACGCCTGAACATTGTGGAGGGTTAGTCAGTATCAAAGGGTTAGAAAAACTAGGAATAATTCCATTCCGTAAAACTTTTGATCATTTAATAGAATCCGCAATAATTTATGCCCCAAATGGAAATAATTTTTCAATTAATTCAAAAAAACAACAAGTTGCAGAGATTAGTAGAAGAGAACTAGATAAACAAATTGCACACCAAGCTCAGAAGAACGGAGCAGAAATTAGGGTTAGAACAAGTTTTCAAGAATTAACAGAAAATGGAATAAGAACAAACAAGGAAGAAATTGAATGCAAAATTTTTGTTGATGCACGAGGAATATCATCCCTTATTCAAAAAGATAGAACTGGGATTGTTCCATCTGCCCAATATGAGATTTATGCAGATTGGATAAAAAAAGGAAGGGTAGAGGTATTTTTTGATCAAGAAAAATATCCAGGATTTTTTGCATGGATAATACCCTCAGGTGAAGGAAGAGGGAAGGTAGGAGTTGCTGGAAAGGGAATACAAGTTTCTGAAACTCTGGAAGAATTTTTGGAAAAAAAAGGAAAGCATTCAACGATTAGAAAAATTTTTGCACCTGTGTGGGTGAAAGGACCAATAAAAAAATTTGTTGAAGGTAGAAGGGTGATAATTGGAGATGCTGCAGGTCAGGCAAAACCTACCACGTCGGGGGGTATTTACACAAGCGGTATGGGAGGAGTGTTTGCAGGCAGAGCAATTTCTAAATTTTTAAAATCAAATAACGAATCAGATTTGGAAGAATATCAAAAAAAATGGAACAATCAATTTGGAGAAGAGTTTGAAAAACAATTACTTGCAAGAAAAATTTTAGAAAGAATTGATAATAATACAATTAACAAATTATTTGATTCTATAACTCCAGAAATTACAAAAGAAATTTCAGAAAATGAGGACTTTGATTTTCATACGGGTTCTATTGTTAAATTACTTGGATTAAAGGGATCATTAAAAACTGCACAAATAATCATTGGCGGCGAATTAAAAAAACTATTGAAGTAAAATGTGCCTCAAAAATCAAGGAAGGTATAAATGATGTTTGCAGAAAATCGAGGTATGTCATCTACCATATCATTACCAAACTGTAGTTGCTGTCACAGACATATTATGCCTAATGATAAATGTGTAAAATTCAACTGCCCAAATTGTGGTACTGATTTGATTTGGAGATGTGAAAGTTGTAGAGAAGCTGCAAGAAGTTACACATGCAGCTCATGCAGTTTTCAGGGACCATAAAAAAATGGCAGAATTACTTTTAATCACAAAAATCCTTCCAACAGGGCCAGAAATAGATTTAGATCAATTAGTAGAATCTGTTAAAAACGCAATCAAGGAAGATCAAAAAATGAAAAGACATGCAAAAGAACCACTAGCATTTGGAATGTTTTTCATTAAAGCCGAGTTTATCGTAAATGATGCTGAAGGACAAATGGATGCATTAGAAGAGGCAATAAGATCAGTTGAAGGGGTAAGTGAGTTTGAAGTACTCAATATGAGTAGAATGTCAGTTGACATGAAATAGGTGAGTTTTTGGTACGCAAAGAAGAGCCTTTGCAAATGCGAATTGGAGAAGCAAAACAACGTGACGTAGGGAAAAAACGAGCCCGAATAGGTCCTGAAGCTATGGATTATCTCAAAGTTACTCCAGGAGACATTATTGATGTTATGGGATCAAGATCTAGTTGTGCAGTTGTCTGGCCAGTTGATGAAGACGAAAAATTTCCCGACATCATACGAATAGATGGACAAACAAGAAAAAATATCGGTGGATCTTTAAATGATATTGTCAAAGTAAAAAAAGTTAGCACAAAAATTGCAAAATCAATTTCCCTTACTCCACTAAATGACACAGTAACAGTTGACAAAGAATTTACCGATTTTGTAAAAAACAGATTGAAAGGATTGCCAATTTCACATGGTGATGAAATTTCAGTTATGATTTTAGGAAATTCTATGGACTTTAAAATTACAAAAACAACTCCAAAACATGTTGTAAAGATTGACCGCACTACGAATCTTACAATATCAACAGAGCCTTCAGTCGACAGAAAATTGAGGGTGACCTATGAGGAAGTAGGAGGGTTGGGACATGAAATAAAGGCCATGAGGGAAATTGTAGAATTGCCATTAAAGCATCCTGAATTATTTTCAAGATTAGGAGTAGAGCCTCATAGTGGAATTTTACTTTATGGTCCACCTGGTTGCGGAAAGACTTTGATTGCAAAAGTTCTTGCAAGTGAATCAGATGCAAACATGTTTTTGATTAATGGTCCAGAAATTATGAACAAGTATTACGGTGAAACAGAAGCAAAATTAAGAGACATGTTCAAAGAAGCCAAGGATAATTCACCAAGCATAATTTTTATCGATGAGATAGATGCAATTGCACCAAAAAGAGAAGAAGCCTATGGGGATGTGGAAAAAAGAGTGGTTGCTCAACTATTAGCTTTAATGGACGGTCTTAATGATAGGGGCAATGTTATTGTCCTCGGAGCAACAAACCGTCCAGATAGCATCGACCCTGCACTAAGAAGACCGGGGCGATTTGATAGAGAATTCGAGATTTCAGTTCCAAATGAAGATGGGAGATTAGAGGTTCTTCTTATTCATACTAGAGGAATGCCCATTTCTGATGACATAGATCTCAAAGATCTAGCATCGGAGCTCCACGGATACACAGGAGCTGACATTAAATCACTGTGCAGAGAAGCTGCAATGAAGTCAATCAGACGTTATTTACCCGAAATTGATCTTGAAAGTGAAAAGATACCATCAGAAGTATTACAATCAATGCAGATCAAACTAATTGATTTCTATGATGCAATGCATGAAGTAGTCCCAACTGCTATGAGAGAATTTTATGTCGAAAGATCTAAAGTATGGTGGCAAGACGTAGGAGGACTAGAGGATATCAAGGAGGCACTAAGCGACAATCTTATTTCTGCAATGAAGGAGCCAACTAAATTTACAAAGATGGGAATAAAACCTCCAAAAGGGGCTTTAATTTATGGTCCTCCAGGTTGCGGAAAAACAATGATTGCAAGAGCATTAGCTACTGAAAGTGGTGCAAACATGATTTTGGTTAAAGGACCCGAATTATTATCCAAATGGGTAGGGGAATCTGAAAAAGGAATAAGAGAGATATTTAGAAAAGCAAAAGCCTCATCACCCTGTGTTGTGATTTTTGACGAGTTAGATTCACTTGTTCGCTCAAAATCTGGAGAAGGTGGAGTGAGTGAAACGGTGCTTAGCCAACTTCTAACAGAAATTGAAGAGGGTATCTCCTCACGAGTAGTAGTAGTTGGGATAACCAACAGACCAGATGTTTTAGATAATTCGTTACTTAGGACAGGAAGATTGGATTTGGTATTGTATGTTCCACCTCCAGATGAGAAAGGAAGATTAGAGATAATTAAAATTTTAACTGCAAAAATGCCTCTGGATAAGGATGTAAAACTTCAAGAGATTGCAGTAGCTACTCAGAATTACTCCGGTGCAGATTTGGCTGCACTATGTAGAGAGGCTGCAATTCATGCAATGAGAAACAATTCAGGAAAAATTTCAAGCAGAGACTTTGCAAATAGTCTAAAACAAGTAAGAGCCTCAATAACTAAAGAAGTAGACCAATGGTATAACACGGTAAGAGAAAGTATATCTAACGTAGTTCCAAAATCAGGAGATAGATCATTTTACGGTTAATCATGGCAATACCAATAAGAAATAAAGTATTTGACAAAATAAATGAAGCAGGATCCCTTACAGATTCTGAATTATTCAAATCACTATCAAAGGATGGGGTGATTATGACTGAAGATAAATTCAACAAGCTGCTTCTTGACTTGGAAATTATGGGTTTGATCAATGTTGCTTGGATTACTAAAGATGCCAAAAGAATTGAGGTAATAACTACAAAAGAAGAAGTAGATGAAATAGAAGAGCAGAGTAAAGAAATTATGGAAAAAGATTATGAAGCTAGTTTTCCTGGTGTTGAAAAATAATCAAATTCTAAAATAACGGAATATGAAATGCAGCGTCTAATGCGACTGCAACAAAAATTATTGTAAGGTACGGAGCAGTTACCTTGTATGCTTTCCATGCAAATTCAGATGTTGGATTTTTAGTAAGTTTGAAATGATATGCCAACATTAAACCCCCAGAAGCTGCGGCAATTATTGTATAAACAAGGCCCATTCCAAAAGCAGAGAGCACCAAAGAGTAAGGAAGCAATATCAAAGTGTTTGCCAAAATATATTTTGAAGTTCTTTGCATTCCTATTACTACTGGAAGCATTGGGACTTCTGCTTGTGCATATTCATCTTTAATTTTCATTGCGAGACACCAAAAATGAGATGGGGTCCAAACAAAAACCAAAAATCCAATTAAGAATCCCAACAAATCCATTGATCCAGTAGCGGCAGACCATCCAGCCCACGCTGCTGCACTTCCAGCAATCCCACCAATCACAATATTTGAAGAGTTAAGTCGCTTAAGCCAAGCTGTGTAAATTATAACATATGAGAAAATTCCCAAGGCAATAAAGAATGCAGACACTGGGTTTAATGCAAAATATCCATAAATTACAGAAATACAACTTATTGTTAAACCGTAAATCAAAACGGAGGATGCAGATATTCTGCCTGATGGAATTGGTCTTTGGCTGGTCCTAGTCATTTTAGGATCAATATCACGATCATAGTAGTGATTTAGTGCACTGGATCCTGCAGAGGCAAGTGCTCCAGCAATTATAATATGTAAAAGACCAATATTATCCAGTTCAGGACCTACCAGTTTACTTGCCGCATACATAGAAGTAACTGCCGTAATTACTAAAAGAACGATAATTCGTGGTTTAGATACTTCTACTATTTCCTTGAAACCCAATCTCACTCTCCCATTGTCCGAAGCCATTTAATTTATTCGACTTTGATGATCTACACGATTTCAAAAGGAATAAGTATATCACGACTACCAGCTAGCTTGAATGAGTAACTGGGACCTCATGATGCCAGGTATGGGATTGACAGCCATAGGTTTGGCCGGAGTAGCTATTTCCTATGCAGGTTGGGCACATACCTTCATCGATGGAATGCATGCCCTTACTGGCCTTACAATGTTTATTGGACTAATTTTCTTAGCAGCAGGAATCCTAGACGGAGGAATATCAACTAGCAATAGGGCCAAAGCCACGGTTTTAGTAATTGCTTCTATTTCGCTTGGATTTGGCATGTTTGCATTTACAATGAATACAATCGAGTCTACAAACATTTTTGCAGGTCTTTTGATTGCAATTGCATTTCCGGCAATAGTAATAGCATATCTTGCAGCAAAAATGCCAACACGAGTAAAACCAATTGGAGCCATTGTATTGTTAGCTGCCACCACAGGAATTGTTACATTTGTAGCATTTGGTTTTGTTAGTCCTGATACTTACATTATTGCAGAAGAGATGGAAGAAGTTGAAGAAGTTGAGGTTGAATTGACAGGACCGATTGTTCCGATTTCAATTTTAGTAAATTCAGCAGTACAAGGTAATCCTGATTACGATCCTGATGTGGCATATGTTCCAAAAGGATCTGTAGTAGAGTGGACAAACGCCGATTCATTTGCACATACTGTTACAAGTTCTGCAGATGTTGGAGAAACATTTGATTCAGGTTTATTTGGTGAAGGAGAAAAATTCCAACTTGATACCAATGAGTTAGAAATTGGAGAATATGAATACTATTGTATTGTGCATCCGTGGATGGTATCTAAATTAATCATAGAAGAGGCAAAAGAGCCGGTTAAAGTAATAATGCCAGAAGGAGCTGGAATTCAAAAAGAAGGACAGATATACTATGATCCAGAAGAACTTCAAATATCAATAGGAACTACAGTTCTTTGGATAAACGATGACAGTGCAATGCATACTGTTACATCAGGAAATTCACAAGAAGGTCCAAACGGAGTATTTGATTCTGATTTAATGGCAGCTGGGGATTCATTTGAATATACATTTACATCTCAAGGCAAAGAAGAATACTACTGTATTGTTCATCCTTGGATGACAGGATCCGTTGAAGTAGGATAAGTTTGCAAAAAATCATTTTATCAGATTTACAAAAACAAATTCTTTCAAACCATGCAGATAATGAAAGACCAAATGAATCATGCGCCATATTGTTTGGAACAGAAAATGAAGGTAAATCCAAAGTTGAGAGAGTATTTCTTACTAAAAACATCGACCAATCACCAGTAAATTTTACAATATCAGCCGAGCAACGCCTTGAAGCCGATAAAATGGAGAAAGAATTGCAACTAAAAATAATTGGAATTTTTCACTCTCATCCAGATTCCAAAGCTTTCCCATCAATGACGGATAAAAAATTCATGGATCTAAACCCCGTGGTTTGGGTAATTTTTTCTGGAATTTCCAAAGACTTCAAAGCTTATGTTCTTGAATCTGAAATTTTAGAGATTCCAATCGAAATGGAGTAATCATGATTTCAGTCTAAAGGTAGCTTCTTTTCCTTCCGCATTATCAAGCACAGATTTGTTTGGATCAATTATCTTTCCGATAATATTTACCGGAGATGCAGGAGTGATCTCACCGTTTTTGCCAATTGGCGTAGGTCCATAAAATAAGCAAATAGCTCTACCAGTTGGCCAAAAAGCAACATCATGTAGAGAAACAGGAGATTTTGAATTTTCTTCAGGAATATCAATGGGAGACGATGATGTATAGATTTCATCACCCCATACATTAAGTTCTAGAGAAAAGGGTAGTTTTTCTAAGAATAATTTTACGGTTTTTGGGGAATTTTCATCATTTAATTCTAAAACTACACCAGAAGAATTTGAGATATCTACTTGTATCATATGTTTCATGATTTTCAATAATGATTGGATTAGAAAACAGTTTCCTTTATCGAAGAACCGATTTTAGATAGTTTGTAATGATTTGATTTAATTTCAACTACGGGATTCACCAATACTAGTATCGTATATGGATAATCACAGCTATGTATATCAATTAATTAGAAAATAGAATATAATGGCAAAAAAAGGAAACGTTGTTTATCCGACAGGTTATGAACCAGATGACGGAGACGACGAATCAATTGAAACAAGAAAATCTCTACTAAACGTAATTCTAGGAGATCATTCTAAGGAAATATCAGAAGATCTGGATACGGACCTTTTTGAGGTTATGAAACGGAGGCGTTCTACAAGAAAATTTGATACAAAACCAGTAGAAAATTGGAAAATAGAAAAAATTCTAGCAGCTGCTGACACTGCTCCTACTGCTGGAAATTTTCAAGGCTTTGAAATCTTTCATGTAAAAAATAATAAAATGAAAGAAAAACTAGTCAAGGCAGCAAATAACCAACCCTACGTTAATGCACCACTGGTTTTAGTTTACTGCAAAAATCCAAGCAGAGTAAAACTACAACTTCCTAAAACAACTTTAACAAAGTTTGCCATTCAAGATGCCACTCTCGCCGCTGCATACTCCCAATTAGCAGCTACTGCCTTGAGTTTAAGTACCATTTGGATTGGTATGATTGATGAAAAAGAGGTTGCAGAAATTATTGGAACTGATTTAGTACCCTCATCAATTTTGTGTATAGGTTATCCAATTAAACGAAAATTCCCCAAACCAAGAAGAAACCTTTCAGAATTAATTCATGTTTTAGAATAAATTTTTAAAATTAAGAGAGTTTTAGTTTATCTCTAAATCAATCCAGGCTTGAATGATCTTTGAATTAAATATCCCTTTTTGTAACCACAGTTATGGAAATTCACGTATACGATACCTATGTCAAGGCAGCAGATGGGCACACCATGCACTTTGATGTAATTACAGGTGAAAAAGACCACGATAAGGCCCTTGCATATGGCAAAGAGTGGTTAAAATCAATTGGAGAGGAAGATGCAGTGATGACTACAAATGAATGTCAATTCTGCCACTCCCAAGGAGCACCAGAGCCTGTTGAGCAGGCAATTAAGGAAACAGGCTACTTTATCCAAAAAATGGAAGGCTGTCCTTAAACTCTTTTTTCCTTTTTCTAATTAGCGGATCTAGATTTTTTTATAACCATGATAGTTGCATGTTATGGTAGAACACAAGTATTCAAAGTGGACAGTCGAAGGGGACAAAAAAACAAAATGGATTTGCGGATGTTTTCAAACTGCAGATGACTATTTCAAATTCTGTGAGAAACATAACGGTACTTTGAAAAAAGCAATTCAAGCACAAGTAGATGAGTTAGATATGACTCTGTTTGTCGAAGAATAATTAGATTGCAAGTATTGCTACAAAAGCAGATACAAAGACAATTGCAATAGTGTTAAGCAATTTGATTACTGTATTTAGTGCAGGTCCTGCAGTATCTTTGTACGGATCACCGATAATATCACCTACAACTGCCACTTTGTGTATTTCAGATCCTTTTTCGCCCTTCATCTCAACTAGTTTCTTTGCATTGTCCCAAGCACCGCCCGTATTTGCCAAGTGATATGCCAACAAGATTCCAGTAACAACTGCACCCATTAGCAATCCAGCTACTGCAGTTGGTCCTAACAATACTCCTAGTATAATTGGGGAAATAATTGCAACAAGTGCAGGTTTCCAAAGTTCTTTAATTGAAGCAACAGTAGCGATATCTACACATTTTGCATAATCTGGTTTTGATTTTCCTGTAAGAATTCCTGGATCAGATTTGAATTGACGTCTGACTTCATCTACCATTTTTCCTGCAGCACGAGATACACCATTGATTAATTGGCCTGTGATAATAAATGGAATCAAACCACCTATCAATAACCCAACAATAATTGCAGGATTTGTTAAACTATAATCTAATTCTAGTACACCTTCAAAAATATGTGAGGCTTCAAACTGGAATGCCTGAATCATTGCCAAAGCTGCCAGTGCGGCACTTGCAATTGCAAATCCTTTGGTAACGGCTTTAGTAGTATTTCCAACTGCATCTATTTCGTCTGTGACTTTACGGTTTTCCTCACCCATTCCAGTCATCTCAACTATTCCCCCTGCATTATCTGCAATTGGACCAAATGCATCAATACTTAAAACAATTCCTGCAAGACTCAACATTGCCATTGCTGTAAGTGATGTTCCAAAGATTCCATATAGAACTGGGTCTGCACCTTCTGGGGCAGCTGCGGAGGCAATGCTATATGACAAAATAATTGCAACCACTAACGCAATCATAAATGGTCCCGTGGATTGCATTCCTTTGATAATGCCCATTAATGTTAATGATGCATAACCCCATTTTGCGGAGTCTGCAATTTCCTGTACAGGTTTTTGTTTGTAACTAGTGTAATAATCGGTAATTTTTTGAATTACAGGAACTAAAATGACACCAAGTACAGTAGAGCCAAACAAAGCATATGAGGCATCAGAACTTTCGATAAATTGTGTGATAAAGATAAAGTTTAGTGCAATAGCAATTAATGCAGATACATAAAATGAACGATTAAGAGGTTTCATCACATCTGTAATATTCTTAGATCCAACAATTACGACTCCAATGATTGATGCAATCATTCCTGAAGAACCAATTAAAAGTGGATAAAGGAAGTAGTTTGGTGCACCAATTAATGCAGCAATTAGTAATGCTGCGAGTATTGTAACAATATAAGATTCATAAACATCTGAACCCATTCCAGCTGCATCACCAACATTATCCCCCACGTTATCTGCAATAGTTGCAGGATTTCGTGGATCATCTTCAGGAATATTTACTTCAACTTTTCCTACTAAATCCGCACCCATGTCGGCTGCTTTGGTAAAGATACCACCACCGATTCTGATAAATAATGCAATAAGACTTGCTCCAATTCCTACACCTGCAATTGTGATTGGATCGGGGTAAATCATGTAAAGCCCTGTGATTGCCAAAAGAGCCATTGCAGGAACTGCTAGGCCAACTGTTGCTCCACCCCTAAAGGCCATAGCAAATGTCTTTCCTAGTCCACTACCACTTAGATTTGCAGCTCTAACTGCTGCTTTTACTGTAATTTTTAATGAAATAATTCCTGCAACTGCGGATAGTGCTGCACCTACAGCAAAAGCAATGCCATTTGACGGTTGAAGGAATGCTGCAATAATAACAGATAAGGCTATTGCGACTGGAACAATAATTTTCATTTCTCTTTTTAGAAATGCTGCAGCACCCTCTTTGACTGCGTTCGAAATGTCCATCATTTCTTTTGTTCCAGAAGGTTGTTTTGTAATCCATGCCACCAACCCACCTGCAACCAGAAATGATGCAATACCTGCAATAAAGGGCAGAATTTCAGCAAATTCCATAGTATAATGAGCTTGCCTAAATCTGGGAAATATAAATCAAATAGCAGAGATTTTGGTTCTTTTTCTATATGGAAGAAATGTTTTACCGCGAAGTCCTTGACGGACTAATTTGTTGAATCTTTTACCATGGGCAAGATATGGAAACCTCAAATGAATTAATTCATGTACAAGAGTATTTTCAAGGGTTTTTTCATCAGGAATTTTTCTTACATTAATGAATACCAAATTATGTTGCAAGTATGATACACCATAATATTTGTAAGCAGAAGTTCGCCTCCCTTCAGTCATTTCTTTGGGCATATCTAAAACCTCTTTTGTAGTTAAAAGAACTTGAGGTTCTGAAATAGAAAAGCGGTTTGAGTATATTCCAATTTTTTCCAAAATTTGTATTCTAAGATCAGGATCTAACTTCACTGTATTTTTTCAATTTATCGATGTTTATCTTACGATGTTAATTTTTTGTACAGATAGAGTATAACGCATTTGATATGTTTACGATTTTATTGACTGATAAAAAGTCAATTCATACTAATTTTGCTTTATTTCAAAAAGGTGAATTAATAGGGTCAGAGTATTTAATAGTGTAATCACAAATCATACAGCCACCGTCTCATCACACCCCAATTATTCCATTGAATCCAGTAGTTTTTGTGTTTTATTTCTAATTTCTGGAGTAATTGCTACTATGACTAGGCCTTCATTAGGTTGACCATACAAGACCACAGAATTTTCTGGAGCATGAATACACACTGGAATTACTAAAAGATCTTCTTCTCCATTGACTGTTATTCTGACAGGAGTCTGTGAGCCAAATGCTTTTTTTATCGTCTCAATACTTGGAATGGTAATTTCTGCTGCAGGGTTGTCGCATGAAAGGGTTGTTGAAACCTCAAAATTGTCAGGCATATCACGCTTTATTCTTTTTTCTTGTCCGTCAATAATTTGTAATGAAGGAATCAAGCCAAAATCAATCATTTTCTCAGTGGTTCTATCTCCTACTGTAATGACGTATGATTTTTCAGGAAGATGTTTTTGAATATTGTTTTTGTTGACATCATTCTCTAAAATCAAAAGACCCAAAGGGATTTTCAGCTGTTCTCTTAGGTTATCAGGTAATTTCACGGGAATCGTAATTAATTGGTGCTTGCCTCTGGAACAGCTTCATCATTTTTGCTTTCAGATGCCATTTCTTCTTGCAATCTTGATGCAATAATACTGCATTGTCCCGCAATATTTTTTGCAGCGCTTCTAAATGCCACAGCACTTGGAGATTCAGGATTTGAAATCATTATTGGTTTTCCCAGATCAGAGCCAGACATTATTCCAGAGTTTAATGGAATTTCCCCTAGGAAAGGAATCTTAAATTGTTCGCTTATCTTTTGAGCACCACCATCACCAAAAATATAGTGTTTATCTTTGCAATTAGGACAAATAAAGTGACTCATGTTTTCTACAACACCGATAATTGGAACATTTAGTTTTTCAAACATCCCAATTGCTTTTACTGCCACATTACTTGCAACATCTTGTGGGGTTGTTACCACCAATATTCCAGTTATAGGTATTGTTTGCGCAAGTGTCAATGGTATATCGCCAGTTCCAGGTGGAAGGTCTACAATTAGATAATCCAAATTTGACCAATTAGTGTCGACTAGAAACTGTTTTAAAATGCCAGAAATAATTGGCCCTCTATAGATTGCTGCTTGATGAGATTGCTCTGCAAAGAAACCAAAAGATACTACTTGAATTCCATTTGATTCAGCAGGTTGCAATTTGTTTTCTTCTACTTCCATATACCCATCTTTCATTCCAAGCATTAAAGGAATGCTTGGGCCATAGATATCTGCATCAAGTAATCCAACCTTAGCTCCAGTTTGAGATAATGCCAAAGCCAAATTCAACGATACAGTGGATTTTCCGACACCTCCCTTGCCACTTGCAACACCGATAATATTTTTGACAGTTTTCATTGCAGTGTCTTCATCAAGTGAGCGTCCCTCCATAACTTTGGCAGTAACATTAAGATCAAAGTTTTTTACTTCATCTATCTCACCTATTACTCGTCTAACATCATCTTCAATCTCAACATTAAATGGACACGCAGGAGTTGTAAGTTCTAAAGTAAATTTTAGATTACCGTCATTGACCTCCAAGTCTTTGATCATTCCCATAGAAACGATATCCTTTTTCAAATCAGGGTCAATTACAGTGCTAAGTTTTTCAAGAACTTGATCTATTCCTACCAATGGGTGAAAAAGTCTTTTTACTTTATTTAAACATAATTCAAACTTGCAAAAAAAACCTCAAAACTTTGTAATTCCCACAAATCTTTCTCAAATATGGCCTAAATTACCCAAAGATTCATAAATTGAAATTTTGGAAAAACACCACAGTTGTTTTCTATATCTACTCTAGGCGATGTTGTTAGGATTCCTCCAAGCTTGTTTGGAACAACTTTGAAGAAAGCCGCATTGAATATTTTGAAAGAAAAGTACGAGAGTATGATCAATGTAGATCTAGGTTACATAATCATGATTTTAGATGCTAAAGTAGAAGAAATGGGAAAGATGGTTGCAGGAGATGGTGGAACCTTCCATAAAGTCGAATTTGATGCACTAACATTTTATCCAAAACTTCAAGAAATTGTTCAAGGTGAAATTGTGGACATTACAGATTTTGGGGCTTTTGTAAGAATTGGTCCAACAGATGCTTTATTGCACTTGTCACAGGTTATGGATGATTATCTAAAAAGCGATGTAAAATCTGGAATGATATTAGCTAATCAAAGTGGAAGAACTTTAAAGGTCGGATCAACTTTACGTGCTAGAATTACTGCAGTTTCATTAGGTAAAGCAGCTACGATGGGTAAAATTGGAATTACTTGTAGACAACCATTCCTCGGTGCAGATGATTGGATTGCAGAGGAGATCAAAAAGGCAAGTGGCGGTTCAGAAGAATCCTCGAAGCCTGCTAAAGAAGCAAAAGCTGAGGCAAGTTAAAGATGGCACGAGAAATGGCTTGTAGAAAATGCAAGTTTGTAACCATTGGAAAAGTTTGCCCAAATTGTAAATCTTCAGATTTAACACCAGATTGGAATGGAGTGGTCCTAGTAGTAGAACCAACAAACTCTCAGATAGCAGCTACTCTTGGAATTACCACAAAAGGCAAGTATGCCATAAAAGTAACGTAGAAAATTATTTTAGAAATATTTACCAAATCATTAAAATTCCCTCCAAATCATAACACAACATTGACATTTAATTTAAAAAAAGAGTTACAGAGTTTTTTGTCTGAGGACATAGGTAAAGGAGATATTACAAGTTCTCTTTTATCCAAAAAAAAAATTACAGCTAAAATAATTTCTCGAGAAAAGGGGGTAGTAGCTGGGGCAAAATTTGCAAAAGAGATTTTTAATATTAAAGGATGCAAAACCCAGATTTTAAAAAAGGATGGTCAAAAAGTCCATCCGAATCAGACAGTCTTGGTAATTTCAGGGGATGCAAGAAAAATTCTCGCCTGTGAAAGAACTGTTTTGAATTTGTTAACAAGAATGAGTGGAATTGCCACCCAAACAGACAGTCTTGTAGCAAAAATATCAAACAAGAAAACTAAACTTTACGCAACTAGAAAAACTGCTCCTGGCCTAAGATTTTTTGATAAGGAAGCAGTGAAAATTGGCGGAGGGGAAAAGCATAGACAAAGATTAGATGAAATGGTCATGATAAAAGACAATCATATTGCAGTAAACAATTCTCTTTTAGATTTAATTAAAAAAGCAAAAAAGCAATACAAAAAATTTGAGGTAGAAGTTGAAACCAACTCAGATGCAATTTTAGCTGCAAACGAAGGAGCAACGATAATAATGTTAGATAATTTTTCACCTCAGCAGATTAAAAAAACAATTCAGAATCTAAAAATAAAAAAACTTCGCAACAAGGTAAAATTAGAAGCATCCGGAGGAATCACATCAAAAAATATTTCGCGATATGCTAAGACAGGAGTAGATATTATTTCAGTTGGAAGTATAACAAATTCTGTCAAAGGAATAGATATGAGTTTAGAAATTTAGCTATTTTTTAGCAGACTCTATTTTTTCTAACAACTCGACTACAACTTTGTTTTTTGGATCAATTTCTTTAATAGTTCCACAGCAGTTGATTGCCTGCTTAAAATTTCCTAGCCTAAAATGTGAGGTGGCATTTAAAATTAAAACTTCAACATCGTGAGTTGCAATTTCGAGTGATTTTTCAAAATATGAAATTGCAGTTCGGTATTTGCCTTTCATATAATAAATTCCGCCTATAATAAACAAAACATCATTTTCGTCAGGATTTTTTTTTAAAATTTCAGCCCCTATCCTCAAAGCAGAATCATATTTTTTGTCCTTGACTAGCTTTCGTAATTCTTTCTTTTTTTTTGAAATACTTTTTTTCTGAGGGTCCTTTGAGCCTAAACCAAACAATCCAACCAACTTATCATGAACCCAAATCACCCAAATAATACCTTTAATGAGGCTGCAATAATCAATTATTAGAAAAGTTGTGATTTGTAATAGGTTTAGATGTTAACTAATTGCAAGCATTCTATCTATTGCCAATCTTGCCTTGTCTGCTATTTCTTTAGGCACAGTAACCTCGTACTTGTCTTCGACTAGAGAATCATATACTTTTTCTAGAGTGTTCATCTTCATGTGTTGACACTCTGCTTTTTCGGATGCAGGGACAAATGTTTTGTCAGGATTTTGCTTTTTCATGCGGTATAATATTCCAGTTTCAGTTGCAACTACAAAGTTTTTTGCATTAGAATCTTTAACATGGTTTAGCATTCCTTCTGTAGAAAGGATGGAAACATTCCTATCATCAAAACTTCCAGACGCCAAATCGTATAGCATTGGTGTTGTGCAGCTACACTCAGGATGGATTACAAATTCAGCATCTTTCATCGAGTCTAATTTTTTTGTTATATCATCAGGAGTAATACCTGCATGAACATGACATTCGCCTGCCCAAATATGCATATTTTTTCTTCCCGTCATTTTTGCAACGTATGAACCTAAAAACATGTCAGGCAAAAATAATATTTCTTTATTTTCAGGTATTGCTTTTACTACATTTACTGCATTGGAAGACGTACAACAGTAATCCAATTCAGATTTAATTTCAGCTGTAGTGTTTACATACCCAACGGCAATTGCATCAGGATGTTGTTTTTTCCAATTTTTTAACTCGTCTAATGTTATCGAGTCAGATAATGAGCAACCAGCTTCTAAATCAGGGATGAGTACTTTTTTGTTTGGACTAATAATAGCAGCAGTTTCTGCCATAAAATGAACACCACAAAACAGAATTGTTTTCTGATCTACCTTTGAAGCTTGTCTTGATAAACCCAAGGAATCACCAGTAAAATCAGCAACATCCTGAATTCCAGGTATTTGGTAATTATGAGCAAGAATTACTACATCTTTTTCTTTTTTCAGGCGTAGAATACTTTCTTTTAATTTGGAAGTGTCTTGAACGAGCATAGTCCAATCAAAAATGGCTGTACAGAGAATTTAAAGAATGAGAAGATGTCCATAATTCTATGAAATAGTAGTAATAGTGGCAATTTTTGCCATATTATGTACCGATTTGAATTTCGTCAGAGCAATATTTTCTCAGAGTTTCTATGGCAGAAAGAGTAGCCAATCTGCTTGTTTTAGGATTATTTGAATCAGGGTAATTTTCTATTGTAAAAGTCATTTTTCCAAAACTTCCAGAGGCTTCAATATGATGAGTATTTTTGTCAGTGTTAGGATCTGCAACAATTTTGACTTTAGTTTTCTCACTTCCAATTCCCGTTAGAGAAAGCAAAGCTGCAACATTGATATTTGCAGGAAACAAAGATACAGCTTCTTTTGCATTTCCTTGAAAAATCACAGTTTCCGAACGAAGAGAGTCTAGATCAACATCAGAATTTTCAAAAAACTTTGCACCTTTTAGTGATCGTGGATGTTTGGTAGTTGTGATGTATATTGTTTCTATTTCATTTTTAACGGATTTTATACCATCTAACCCAGCTATTGCACCTGAGGGAAGATAAATTGTTTTTTTAAAATCTTTACATGCATCAGATAAAATTTCATATATTGATTCATCAAGTAATGCTCCAACACTCATAATCATTAGGTCTTTTTTATTTTGCAGTACACTTAGGGCGACATCCTTAACTGCATCTTGCGATGCAGCTTCCACTACAATATCTACTGGATTTGAGGATAATAGGTGGGGGTTTTCAACAATTTCAGGTTTGGTTTTTAGTGCATCTACTAGTTTAGAGGATGCATCTTTTGAACCATCATAAACATGAGTAAGTTTTGCATTTACATCACCAGAATCTATTGCCAAGGCTAATTGAGTTCCAATAGCCCCACACCCTAGCAAACCTATTTTCTTCATTAAGATGATCTGGAGAATATTGCCTAATTAATTCTAGTCCAGTTTGTTCCATATGGAGACTTTCTAGCAACATAAACGATACCTAGTATAGAGATACCTAAAACCAATATTGCAACTGTTCCAAATTCAGGGATTACTTTTGTGCCTATTATCTCAACATGTTTTGTATCTTCAGAAACAATAAAGCCAACGACATAGCCATCTGGCATTTTCATTAAATCATACCCAGTATCTACTTCATTGACGAGTATCTGGTATTTTTCCTGATCAGCAGTTAATACCTCAAATGGTATTCTTACCCAAAAATCTGTTTTTTCAGGAACATCTTCAAAAGAAACTTCTAAAGATTTTCTCTCCACATTTACAATTATTTCAGAAACAGTGGGTTCTTCAAAATCAGTCCCCATGGCATCCAAACTTCCGTGATAGCCATAATAGATATCATATGAATTCCCATCAATTTCAAGAACAGATTTTTCAGCCTCTAGCTGTGCAATATCAGGATATTGAGCAAAGGCCTCAATATCCAAAACATGTTCTGCATAAACATTTGTGAATGGAATTAACATAAGAAACAGCATTGGTATTAACAGGAATTTTTTATTCATCAAAATTAATTTGGATTTATCAAATATAATCAATACTTTCATTCTCGAGACTGATTCTCTTGTCTGATTTTATAATGGCAAGTAGGATTTATCATCAATCTATTTATGATAAAAAAGAAGTAAATGCGTATGGCAGTTAAACATAAACTAATTTTTGGATTAACATTATTTTTGATATTCTCTTTGGCAATGCCTGTAAATGCAGAGGTAGAGGCACCAAAAAAACAATTGAAAAAAGGAATACTTGCTGAAAATATTACATGTAAAGGAGGGCTCAATTTAATAATTCGAAATAACGGAGCACCTGCTTGTGTCAAACCTGCAACAGCAGAAAGATTTCAAAATTTGGGACTTGCATCAATTCCAGTTAAATTTACAGATTTACCAAAAGAATCTGACCAGCCTCCCGTATCTAAAGAACCAACAGTTCAATTTAGAGATGCACAAGATGAAATTGAGAGCATTCCTGCATCTAGAGGAGCGTTTGCAAATTTCTACATTACAGATGATGATTTGAATATTGCACATACTGGAGTCGAAATAATTGAAACCAAAGGGCTCCTTGAATTTACAATAAACGGAATACCAGTTCCGGGACCAGAAAGAATGATTGAAACAGGACCAGACACAGGTGTGTTTTTTGCAAAACTTCAGTTGCCCGACACAATTAATGGTAGACCCGTAAACCAAGACGACATTGTTGAAGTAAGATATTTTGATCAGTCAGATGCATCAGGAGAAAAACAAGTTTTGGTTAAATCAATTCCTCTGAGAAATACTTATGCGCAGATTCAAACTTCTTCAGATAAAACAAGAATAGGTCATGAGTTTATTGTACGGCTCTATGAACCAGATGCCAATAGAGATTCCAAAGATGTGGATAGAATTCCAATTAGTAGATTAGAATATCGAGGTGAAGGCGGAATTAGAATAACACTTGCAAATCCAAGCTTTGATGCAAATTCTAGTTATCTTCTGGAAACAGGAGAAAATACCGACATCTTTGAGGTTAAAATTAAGATTCCTCGCCAACTAGATGGTAAAGTTGTACACATTGGAGATTGGTATGAGATAAGATATGTAGATGCATCTACACCTTCTGGAACTAGCGAGAAAATTATCCTAAAAGGAAAGATTGGATAAACCTAATTTTTTCGAAATGCATATAGAGACAAAAATATACTCATGATTTTTCATGTAAACAGTGGAAGTTGGGAATCTTTTCTTAGGAATAGGACTTGTGGCGATGGGAATAATCATGGTGTTTGTAGGTCACTACTTTAGCAAAAAAATCGGGGTATTTCATGTATTGATTTACTTTATGGCTTTCTTTGTGTTATTGACTGGAGTTTTGTTATTTTTTGTACATGACAGACCGCCTATTTTTTTCTGAAAAACATCTATTTCACTAAAAATTTTTCAGGGTTTGCTGAATGCTCTTTAATCATATGTTCCATAAACTCTGATTCTACTTTTGATTGATAGCTGCAAAGTGAACAGTTGAAAATTTCTTGGTCAATCCCTTTCTTGGCTTTGGATGATGCGCGTGCTACACCTATTGTTAGAACAACTGTAAATACTGAAACAACTAGTGCATAAATCACCATTGCGCTAATATTTTCAGAAGTTCCCAGAATTTCTATAAAGATTTTTGTGATTGCTTGGTTCCAAGCAAGAGCGGCCACTAAACCAAATGCTGCAGTTACCAACATACCTAATTTTTCAAAAATTTCTAATTTAATCGAGGTTTTAGATTCATCAGACAAACTAAATTATTCATCTGTAGCTCCTGAATTTGAGCATACCATAAATGTTTTCTATAATTGAAAAAAATAAAAAAATCATCTAGTTCGTATTTGATATGATATAGAATCTAGAAGGATTATGCATTTTTCTTTGCGTTTGCAACTGCTCTTGCAACTAGTATTGTCAAAATCACCGCTGCGATAGTAACTGCAACTGCATAGATCAACAAAGGTCCAATCGCTTCTGCGGTTCCAAAGATTTCTTTGAAAATCGCCTTGATTGCCTCATTCCATGCCAAAGCTGCCACTAGACCAAATGCTGCGGTGATTAGCGCTGCAATTTTATCTAGTGCGATTACTTTTAGCGGCTCTTCTTTTACTTCGTCTGCCATTGTGTTATCGACTGAAAAGTAATGTCTTTAATACTATTGGAAAAATAGGATGGCCTAATTTCACATTTTATTAAATATTAGTCACAAATTTTTTCCAAAAATGGGAAATTAAAAATCGTAATTCAATTGTCAACATTTGGCATAACCTAAAGATTTTATTCAAAAAAACTAACTGTTTTTGTGCTCAATACGGTCTACAAAGATGCAATAATGAATAGAGACAAGATGCTCTCTGTACTAAGGGGACCCAAATTTGAACAAATTTTGCAAAAAGCTCGGGATAACTGGATAGCCTATCAACCAAGCAAATATGAGGCCGTGACTGCTGGAATTGATTCTAGTTTTAACAATACCAAATTTCAGGGAATTGAGTTATGGGCAGCTACTGCAGTTTCTATAAAATCTGATGGAGGCATACTTGTTGACCTTCATGAATCGGGATTGGGTTCTGACATAGATATTTCAAGAATTGCCAGTAAAATGGAAATTGAGGCATGCGAAAAAACAGTTGACGAAGTAGATTTGGTTCTAATGGATGGATCCCTTCATTCTCAGTTCATGACACGACAGGCAAACTTAGATGCCTTGATGGTTAGAACTATGAAAAAGAAAAATAATGTCATATTCATAGCAAAGACATCAAATACAAAAAAGCAATTTGAAAAGTTTGGATCTCTTGCAGGAGATATTTTTTATTACAATCACATAACCAACTCTCCTGGATTTTCAAGATTATTTGTTGAAAAAAAATATGGTCATGACAAAACAATTGCATCTACCTTTGTAAGACTAAGTGAGTCAACGCCAATTATTAAATTAGAATTCCTAGGAGAAGACCATTCTGAAAATGAAATAAAAACCACATTAAACAAATTATACAAAAATAGTGTTGGTGGATATCCATATGCGCTAAAACTTGCTCATAATAACTGTAAAATATCCGACAAAGAACTTGCAAAGATGGTAAGTCTGTTGGGATTAAGCAATGAGATTGGTTCAAGAGAGGTTCTAGGATGAGTTTAGGTTATGTGATAGGAGAATCAAAACCTACTTTTGTAACTGCTCTTACATCAAGACCTCTTTCAGTTGGGGAATATGTAATAATTGATACAGAAGAAGGGAAAATTCTAGGATTGGTTGAAAAATCAAAAATATCAAGCGCTGCCTTTGCAGATGTTAGAAATTTTGATGAAGCTGCCGAAAGTACAGAAATTGCCGAAATTAACAAAAGAGACAAGACCTTTACAGCAAATATTGGGGTTTTGGGATTTTTAGATAAACTGCAGAAAGGACAATCAATTATTCCTGCAATCCCACCCATTCCAGGCACAGAAATAACACAGCCAACAAAACAAGAACTAGAGGCAATATTTAGCTCTACAAAAGAAGGATGGGTAAAAATTGGAAATCTTTTAAGGAACAAAACAATCGAAGCCAAGATCAATTTAGATAAAATAGTATCAAGACATTTGGGCATTTTAGCAATGACTGGAATGGGGAAAAGTAATCTCGTTTCTCTAATTACAAAACAAATTGGAAAGCTCAAAGGAACTGTAATTATTTTTGATTATCATAATGATTACACCTCACTTAATATTCCAAGAGTTAATGTAGTCGATGCAAAAATTAATCCAAGATTATTAGACTCAGATCAGTTATCCGAGGTATTAGAAATAAGAGATGGTGCAAATGTACAGCAAAGAGTGTTACGAATGGCATTTACAAAAAATGTCAAAGAATCAAAAGAATTTTGGAGCAAGCTAGAAAATGAATTAGATTTTATCGTAAATTCTGAAGACAAGAAACTAAAAGAAATAAGGACGTCAGCTTTTAGAGTACAGGACATTGTTGAAGAATCTCAGAGAAGGTTTGAAGATATTTTAGATCCAGACATGGGAGACCCCATCAGTTTCATAAAAGAAGGCAAGATTAACATTCTAAATATTTCAGAGTTATCAGAAAAGCAAGCTAATGTAGCATTGGCTTTTTATTTGCAGCAATTACTTAAAGACAGAAAAGATGCAAGCATAGCAAAACATGGAAGGACAAAAAGGGAAAGAAACTACAAGTTTCATTCTCCAATTTTTGTAATAATAGAAGAGGCACATGTTTTTATCCCAAAGGATCATGATACCAGTGCAAAGTATTGGGCAGCTAAAATTGCCAGAGAAGGAAGAAAGTTTGGATTGGGTCTTGGAATTGTCTCCCAAAGACCTCGAAGCGTTGACCTCAATGTCCTTAGTCAGATGGGCTCTTTTGCAATAATGAAGATAATTCAAGAAGATGATCAGCGCCAAATTGCCTCAGCAACTGAGGCTACCAGCCGTGAATTAATTTCCCAGTTAACCTCTCTTAACGTTGGGGATGCGGTTCTGGTAGGCCAATGGACCAATTTACCTTCTTTAGTTCATGTCGATGAAGTCAAAGAAAAAATCATGGGTTCTGATCAGAGTGCAGTAGATGCATGGGCAAATGCTGAAAAAATGAACGAGATAGCTGTAGAATCAACTCAAGGATTGATTCAAAAAGATTTGTTATTGGATTAAATGTTATTTTCACATATTTCAGATACGCATTTGGGATTAGTACAGTACGCTTCAGAAGAGCGAGAGCAGGACGTGTATCTTGCATTTAACGAATCCATAGACACATCGATAAAAGATCATGTTGATTTTGTAATTTTTGCAGGAGATATTTTTAACGTTCCAAATCCCAGCGGGACTGCAATAGTTCAAATGGGAAATGCCCTAAAAAGATTAAAACAAAACAACATTGACTCTTTTTTTATTTTAGGAGAACATGATATTAGCAGGGTACGTTCAACACCAATCCCATATGTATATCACAACCTGGAATTTTCAAAATATATCGGACAAGGAATCCCAATTAAATACAAAGGTGTACTTTTAGCAGGATTTGACAAAATAAGAAAAACTGAGATTTCACAGTTTGAAGAAAAATTTGCCGAAGTAGATAAAATAGCTAAACAGCACTCAGGTCATAGAATTTTGGTGCTTCATCAGGGAATTACTGAATTTAACAAATTTGCAGGAGAATTGCAATCAACTGATCTTCCAAAAAATTTTACCTATTATGCTATGGGCCATCTTCATGATACAGATATTAAAAAATTTAATCATCTTGAAGGTCCAATCGCATATCCAGGGTCCATTGAACTTACCACAAGTGAAGGAATCAAGGATGTAAAGAAAGGATTCTTCGAGGTAGATATTTCTCAAAAAGAAGCCATCCCCAATTGGATTCAATTGGATACAAGGCCACAGTTTTCATTAAAAACTGACTATAAAGAAATGGCAAAAACAGTCGACGAGATGTTAGAAAAAATAGTCTCATCAATCAGAAAGCCCATAATAGAGATAAAAATAGGTGGAGAAGAGATTGAAACAGACCAAATTCAAGCACAGATGAGTAGACTACAGGCTCAAACACTTCGATGTTTTTGGAGAATTATTTCCAGAGATAATTTAGATTCCTCCGTATTTCTAGAAAGGCCAAATGCTATCGATGATGAAATGCTTAGACTCTCAACAGATTCTACAGGTTCAGAACAAATAGCCAATTTTGCCATAAAAGAACTTCTTCCCCCTTTGGCAATAAACCAGATTAAAGAAGCAACAAATGTAATTTTAGAAAATTTTGAAGAGTTCAAAAAGGAAAAAATAAAATGATAACATCAATAGAGTTGGGAGATTTTCTATCGCACTCTGAAACAAAGCTAGAGTTTGAAAATGGAGTTACTGTGTTTGTAGGTCATAATGGCGCGGGTAAATCAAGCATAATAGATGCCTTGACTTTTGCATTGTTTGGACAACATACAAGAAAATCAAATAAGGGATTGATAAAACGTGGTTCCACACAAGGATTTTCAAAAGTAGAGTTTGAAGTTAATGGGAAACAATACCAAGCTGTTAGAAAGATTGACAGTAAAGGAGCTCTTGCTGCAAAACTTTCTGAAAAACTGAATGGTGAAACAATAGAAATTGCTGCAGGAGAAAGAAAACAGTTTGGAGAATCAATGACACATGAAGTTGAAAAATTAATTGGTCTAGATTTTGAAAAATTAAAAATTGCATCCATTGTTCAACAAGGAGAACTTAATTCCATAATTAAAGCTAAACCAAAGGAATTCAAAGAACTACTTAACGCAGTAATAGGAATTGACAAGCTAGATGTTGCTTCAAATTCTATGAAAGAGGTGATTAAAGATTTTCGAGAGAAAATAAGACAAGATGTTGGGTATGATGACACCCATCTTGACCTTTTGATACGAGACTTGGAAAATAATCAAAATGAACTTGAAGAGGCAAGACCAAAAAAAGACCAATTAACAGAAAAACACAAAACACTTTTACAAGAAATTACAAATTTACGAAAAAAAATAGAAGATAATTCCACAAAAATGGATAAAATAAAGCAACTTGAATTAAGAAAGCAAGAATTGCAGTCATATGCCAGAGAAGCAATTAGAGAAATTCAGCAAGAGATATCTGAAAATGAGCGTAAAATCCGAGATTGTGAAGGGTGTTTTCAGTTTGTAGGGCTAAAAATGGATTTAGAATCTAAAATTGGAAGGGTTGATTTAGCATTAGAGGGAACTCATAAGAAAATCCAGGAGCTTTCAAACAAATTAGCATCTCTAAAAGAAAAACAGATCCTTGCGGAAAAACTACAATTAAAGGATAACAAATGCCCCGTATGTGATTCAGAGGTTGAGAGACTTAATCCATTATTTCAAGAAGAACATCTAAGAGAAGAACTAGTTTCTATCAAAGAGCAAATCGATTCTACTAAAAAGGAACAAGAAATGTATAATAAGAAAAAAGTAGAATTTGAACAAAATTTACAAAATACAAGAGATGCAGAAGCCACCCTGAAAGCTCACTCTATTGGAAATGAGGAGGAATTAAAAAAAATTAAGGAGGAAATCAAAGTAAAAAAAACAAATTTTCAAAAAATTCCTGCAACAACGAAAGGTAATCTTTTAGAAATCGCTCAAATCGATTCACATGCAAAAGTGATTTTTGAAAATATTTTAAAATTAGAAGGTGAAATCAAGGGATTTGATGAAAATGAATTTGTAAACCAGAAGAATTCCATAAATGAAAAACAAATTAAGCTTTCACAAATGGATCAAATGCTTGGAGGAATTATGGAAAAAATTTCAAAAAATGAAAATCAAATAAAAATAATTCAAAAGGCTATAATCGAATTAAAAATAGTAAAGAAATACATGGAACAATTAGATTCAATACAGTCAAACATTTTCAGCAGAGATGGTTCCGTTGCCACCAGTCTAAGATCATGGGCATTAAATACAATTTCAACAAAATCATCAGAATACCTTACTTTACTTAACACAAAAATCCAAAGGATACAATTATCAGAAAAAGCAAGAGATATCAGCATTACCTGTCATTCCAAAAAAGAGACACTAGATTTAGAATCCTTAAGCGGGGGAGAGCAGATAAGCGTCGCCTTAGCCTTAAGACTAGGCATGGCTAAACTATTGGGCGCATCAAATCTCAATTTGATGATACTTGATGAACCTACAACTCATCTTGATGTTGAAAGAAAAAAATCGCTGGTAGAAGTCTTAGCACAATTATCAAATGTTTCAAATTCTGAAACCCCAATGCAGTTTATCATAATAACACATGATGCAGAAATATTTGAGGATTCATCTGTTGAAAAAATATACAAATTTGAATCAGCAGAAAAAGGAACTTTAGTTACAGCATTGTAGATGTTTAACTGACCATTACTCTGCCAGTCATCCAAGGATGAAGCAGACAATAATAATCATATTCCCCTTCATCAGTAAAGGTGAATTCAAAGGTCTGGTTTACCAGCATCATTCCTGAATCAAAGATACCATCATGATTTAAAGGAAGTCCACTTGTTACTGTGTGGGCTGCGGAATCCATGTTATGCCAAAGTACAGATTCACCAGAACTAATTTCAACTTGGTATGGAAGATAGCATTCGAGTGTTTCTTCACAACCAGGGACTCCAGATCCAATTCCCATTGTAACTTCTGTAGGACCTGCAGACATCTCTTCAACTACAGGTTCATCAACAATCATGTCTTGATCATTTGCATTTGGCTCTTCAGGAATTGCAATCATTTCTTCGACTTCATTTACAATAATTTCTCCAGTCATCCAAGGATGAACCATACAAAAGTAAGGATAAGTTCCTGCCTCATCAAAAGTAAATTCAAACGTGGCACCCGCCATAAACAAACTGCTGTCAAAAACACCTGTTGGTCCATCAGCTGAACTACCTGCAGTTACAGTGTGTGCAGCAGAATCAATATTATCCCAAGAAACAGTATCTCCAACTTGAATCTCTAGAGAATAGGGAAGATAACATTCCATAGTTTCCTCACATCCTGGAACTCCACTACCTTCTGCCAAGGATACAATGTGAGTTTGAGGAGCAACAGGAACAGCCATAGTTGGAACCTCAGGTGTTGGTTCTGGTGTTGGTTCTGGTGTTGGTTCTGGTGTTGGTTCTGGTGTTGGTTCTGGTGTTGGTTCTGGTGTTGGTTCTGGTGTTGGTTCTGGTGTTGGTTCCATCATTGCGCCAGTTGCTTCTGGTTCTGCTTCGACATCAAAGCACTCACCTGGATATGATAATTTAACACCTGCAGTATGTAGCATGCATAAATTACCATAAGTTTTTCCATCAACTCCACATTGAGGTAAATATTCCATTGTACAGATAGTTGGTTTCTCCCCAGTTGGCATTGCAGGAGCTTCTGAAAGATATCCAGGATCCATTACAATCATACCCAAGATAGCAGCAATAAGCAAACCAACTACAATTATTATTCCATAAGTAAGATTCATTTTATCCACCAGTTAACTTCGCAAACTTTTCGTTTTTGCTTAATTTTTCCATAAATTCAATATTAGATAATGCAACTACAGCAGATTCCACAACAGGTTTGTCAGGGTCATTCAAAGCTTTTTCTAAAGCATCTTTTGCTTCCTTAGAACCAATTACTCCAAGCGCAATTGCAGCTTCGTGCCTTACAAACATACTAGGATCATTTAGAGTGGATTCAGCAAGAGGGTTTATTCCACTAGAAAGGCACATTTGCCCCAGTGAAAATGCAGCTTCGTGCCTTACTAGCTCATTTTCATCATGTTTGAGAACTTTGGCAATATGTGGAACTTTATCTTCACCACCAAAGTCCACCAAAATACAAGTTGCTCGTGTTCGGACAACATAATCAGGATGATCTAAAAGGTTTACAAAATATTGAGTGTCTTTTTGTTCATATTTTGCCTCCATTTCTGCAAAAAGTTGTAATCTATCATCAGTCACTACTTGCATTTGGTTTTTGAGGTTTTTGTGTCCTATATTAGGTTAATCAAGATTTCTTATTTTTTTAAAATTAATAGAACAGTTCACAGATCTTATGTTAAAAAAGAAGACGCTTTATCATAAAAAGGAAATTAGAATTGAACAGTAACGAGGAAAAAAGGAAAACTGAAACGAATTCTAGGGGCAACTAAACCTTTAGACATTTTCCTTTACCTGTCTGAAACGTGGGAAATGACAGTTCCTCGTTTCTATTATTATGTGAATGTAATACTTAAGAATGATCCCAAATTATTTTAAGATTTCAAATTTTAGTTTTGAAAATAAACGTATTTCTTAAATTTGATGAAGGTGTGTTGGAAACAGAGAATCAATTAGTGAGAATATGTAATTATGTTTGTTTGTAGAAAGTGTGGAAAAGAAGTAAAGGAAGAGGAAATATCTCACGAGTACCACTTGGAGCATCGGAGAGGAAAAGTATCTAGTGATAAAATTTGTTCAGAATGTAATTAGAAGTTTAAATGTAAAGAGATAAAAAATATCCTTTCATTTTACAATAGATCCATGAATTTCAGATATGTATTTAATGGAAAAAATGTGATTAGTAGTCATGAGTGCAGTGATAGGACAGAAATGTCCCAGTTTAGGAGTCTCTGAGTGGGTTCAAGGAGCTCCAACCAGTCTGGATGGTGAAAAAGACAAGATTGTTTTAGTTGAGGTGTTTCAAGTGAATTGTCCAGGATGCTTTATGCATGCTATTCCAGAGGCAATAGAGATTTACAACAAATACAAAGATGAAGGAGTAAGGGTTTTAGGGATAGCAACTGCCTTTGAGGATTTTGATAAAAACACAATAGAAAATTTGAAGATGCTTGTAGAAACCGGAGAGGTGATTGGTGAGACTCAAAAAGCATTATCAATGTACGGGCAGTTACAAGAGGGCAACAAACTATCGTTTAAAATTCCCTTTCCCTTAGCAATGGATAACCTTACCAAAGTTGACGGAGAGATAAGTCAAGATCAAATTATGAAGTTTATCTATGCACAGCTTCCAGAGTTTGACTCACAGCCTGAGGATTACCGAAATCAAATAATTCAAAGAGTCAAAGATCATTTTAAATCAAAACAATATTCTGCTGAAACCTTTGAGAAATTTTCACTACAGGGAACTCCGTCTTTTATTCTCATCGACAGAAAAGGAATACTAAGGGATGTATCCTTTGGCCAGACTGGGCATTTAGACTCTATGATTCAAAAGCTAATTGCCGAAGGATAATTCAAAGTAAATTATCAACTTTTCTTGCCTTTTTCGCTTTTGGGTAATTTTTATAAAAATAACATACAATGAACCCTGAAAACATACAATTAGAAAAACGACTCATTGAGAAAGAAATCAAAGAGTTAAAACAGCAACTATACACCATCGAGGAATAATCATTCCTCAGTTTTTTCCATATGGAAATTTTCAATAGCAGGTAACTTTGATACCCTGTATGCCTGAGGATAAAAAATTGCATGAGTTGTGGAATATCATTGCAGGTCTGCGTTTAAGATCAGATGAAATTCATGAACGAATGAATGAAAATGCAGATAAATTTGTAAAATCAGGAGGTTCAGAACTAATGAGGGAGAATTTTCAATTAATTGAGGAACAAGTTGAAGTTTCAAGAAAGACACTAGAATTGTTAACAGATTATCAAAACACGATAAAAGAATCGCAAACTTAGATGCATTTTATTGAAAAATTAAAATTGCCAATGATAAGGCCACAACTATACCAAATCCACCAATTAAAGCCATTTTGGAATTTTCCATGTCCTGTGATTAATTTTTTAAAATAAAAACAAAACACATCTAAAATTAGGGGTATTTAAAATATTTTTCAAATTAAATTCAGGCTAAAGGCTCCACAGCAGTGACATTATTGAATAATAAACCACCACGCTTACAACAATTGCAATAACTCCAATCCTTGATTTTTTCATCGTTTACAAAGTCTCACCACAATTAGTGCGGGTGCTGCGAAATACATTCCTATATTTAATAAAATTATACTTGTGCCAACCCCTAAAACCTCAGTTTCGGAATCTATATCGACATTATTCATTAAGGATAGAGAAAGAAGCAAAGGAGTAATAACAATTTTTACTGTTTCCTTGAAAAGGGAATTTTCTCTTTGCAGATCTGCAACTTGTGGGCTAAACGAGTAATAGAAATTATTGAAGGCTTTCATAAAATCCGAACCATATTTGGTTTGGAGTAATTTATGATCTCTTAATTCTCGCAATTGTTGTACTTGTGGAGCAAGTTCAGAATCAAAGGTTGCAGTAGCAATCAAGCATCCTCCCCCTTCTAACGAAGAATTTTCATCATCAGTTACATTGCCATCATTTTCAATTTTATTCAATTTATCTGCACCTTCTAGGTAGTTGGTGGCAATTACCTCTAGTGTGTTTTTTCCAGAGCCTGTGAAAGTTAGTGTGATAAAAGCAATTCTGTCACTTGACTTAATTTTTGGATGAAACTCTTGGTCATTAAGATAGAAAGTAAAATTTCCACTCAATAGATTTCGAGGAATAATTAATTCTCCTAGGTTATTATCAAGACTACTAAGTAAATGAAATGTAATCTGTTTTTCTTCTTTATTAAAATCAATTTCTTGGACATCAAAATTAGAAGTCATCATAATTTCAAATACATACCCATCAGTTTCAATATCGAATCTATTTACAAGACCTGTAGCATCAGAAAGGGGACCAGCGAATGCCGGAGTAAAAACTATTAGCAACAAAAATGGAAGTAAAAAATTAAAATTCAATTTTATGCAACTGGTGCACCGACTCGATTTCTTAATTCTTTGTCCTGGGCAATTCGCGGGTGTTGTGGATCTGCTAAGATTACTTCAAACCAATAATGCATACCATCTTTGTAGACAAAGTATGAACCCAAGAGTTTCAAGTTGGGGTATCTTTCAAGAACTCTTCTATCAGCCACTGTTTTCATGTTATCGTCAGCCTTGATTCGAGTTACACCGAGATGTTTTGGTCTTCTACCTCCACGTGGTCTTTGCTTTCTCATTCCCCCGGTTCCAACTCTCATCCTCACTACAACAATGCCTTGTTTTGCCTTGTAACCTAATCGTCTTGCTCTTTGCATGCGACTCGGTCTATCTATTCTAGTTATTGCATTTTGCTTACGCCAACCGATTACTCGATCTCGAAGATCTGGTGAATTTTCATTCCAGAGTCTAATCCAAACCTTATCTTGCAAACTAGGCATAACGGCTTTAAAAAAACCCCTTTAATAACTGTAAAACAGGTTAGAAAAATCTGTTATTTTTAAAATGCTCTAGGAGTGGGTTTTCACCACACCCATAGAGCTGCATTCGCAGAAAACTCGATATTTGAATTGGATTGCGGATATTAAAAAAGATTCCTTAGAAATGATGCCAGTTTTTATTACCAAACTAAAATACGATTCAATGTGAAAACTATTCTTCTAATCCTTGGAATTTTTGCAGGTATCATAATTTTACCCAATGTATCAGCTGAACCATCTGCCCAAATCATAATGGAGCAAACTACTTTCAGCTATGGCCAAAAATTAGTATACACAATAGAAGTAAGTGAGATAACAGGAGATTTAGCAATTATTCACATTCGGGATGAATCAGGCAAAGGAAGTAGTGCAATACCTATTGAAATATCACAATTAAAAACAGAAATTCCATCCCCATTTCCCTTTGATAAGCAAGTTTTTCCAGAGGGAAAATACTTCATTGATTTACAGTATTCTGGTGCAGAGTATACTGCTGAATTTAATTTAATTGATTCTGGAAATATCGTTATTCCACATTTCACCAAACAGATAGCAGCTAGCTGGATAAATAACGAAGTCGGCGGAGGAATTTTTATAGATGCAATACAAAAAACCGTAGAAACCGATGCAATCAATATTCCATACACAATTGACAGGGAACATCTTGAAAAAATTCAAATTCCCGAGTGGGTAAAAATAATTACTGTTTGGTGGCTAGAAGAAAAAATTTCCGATGAGACTTTTGCAAATGCATTTCAGAATTTAATCGATAGGAAAATTATTACCGTTTAGAAACATGAACAAATATTCTGTTATTACCATAATCGCAATTATTGTAATAGTTAGCCCCATATTGTATGGCGTTTGGGGAACCTATTCTGTGGGACAATTACAGTTTAGAACTCCAAGCAGTGAATTTAGTTATTTTGATATGTCAAATTACGAAACAATCGAAGTCTGTAATTCTATGCCATTTTTTGTTAGTTTCAACGATTTGAAAATTGAAACATATTATTCCAATGATCTTAAAGGGGTTTTTGAGATTGGACCAACTACAATTAATCCAAATACTTCAAAGGTTTTAGAAGTAAGTTTTTCTTCAGATAGTTTTGCTGAGTCTCAATATCTATTCATGCATATGGACGGTCAGTTTGATGGCGAAATGCCAATTAGGTTAGATCCAAGCAAGATGATAGTAGTAACAAACTTTGAAACCAAGATAATCGGAATAATACCCTACCAAAATACAATCACACAAACAGGTTTTGATTTTACAAAAATGATGAATGAAGATTCCAAGTGTGAGAATTAGAGTTAAGATGATTTACTGGCCTTAGACATTAGAGCAAGAAATATTCCAATAATCCCAGCAACAACAAATGCCCCTACAAATCCGTAAACTAATTCTCTTCCAAGGGTTTTGGGAACTGTAGTGATAGAAGTAGATTCAATTACACACATCCCATTTTTTAGTACAGTTCCTTCTCCACATCTTTCATCTAAAATACAAACACCATCTTTTAGAATTGTTCCTGGACCACATTCAGTTTTTGGTTTATCTTCCATTTTGTCATCTTCTGTAGGAATAGGAGTAAGATCTGGTGTTGGTTCTGGTGTTGGTTCTGGTGTTGGTTCTGGTGTTGGTTCTGGTGTTGGTTCTGGTGTTGGTTCTGGTGTTGGTTGTTTAAACACAGAGCCAATAATTTCCACTTCGTCCGTTCCCGAAGGAAGGGTAATACTCAAGGTCCTACTTTGAGGAGTTGTTTCAGTTTCAAAATAACTAGGTTCATCACCGTCAGCTAAAATAATAAAGTCATCATCATTTCCCTGATACACCGAATCAAAGAAACTTCTTTCAAAAGTAATTTCTAAAATTCCAGGAGAGCTCGTAACATCAACACTGAAAATTAAAGAAATAAAATCCAAATCAGGCTCTACACCAGAAATGGATACACCATCTCCCATGTATTCAATATCATATGTATTTCCTTCCACATTTACTGACATAGTTTCAGCATGCGCTAAAGTTGTGGATAAAATTGTAACAAGGATTAACCCAAGTAAAATTTTTGAGATGGAATTTAGACTAGGTATTTTCATATGTGATTTAGATAGTAATTTTTCCATGCCCTGTTGTTTCAACATAGATTTTCCTCAAAATAGATGTTAAAAAGAATAAGATGATATTTAATCACGTATCAGTCAAGCTTTTTTAGTTATTTTTTGATTAAGGCAAAAAATATTTTTAGATTTAGATTACGCCTCGAAGAATTTGAATGATTTTTTCTCCAATTACGTTTGCGGCAAGGGATTGTGCCTCCTTAGTTTGAGCACCAATATGAGGAGTTAGAATAACATTATCTAATTCTGCGAGCTTATGATCTGTTGCAGGTTCCTTTTCAAATACATCTAATGCTGCCCCACCCAGGTTTCCATTTTTAATTGCCTCATAGAGAGCATCCTCATCAATTACACCACCTCTAGAGGTGTTGATAATTTTTGCAGTTTTTTTCATGGTGGATAATTTTTGAGAGTCTATCAAATGATATGTAGAATCTAATAGAGGTACATGAATCGATACGTAATCAGAACTTTGCAAAAGAGTTCCAAGATCAGATTTCATCAAACCTACTTCTTTTGAAAATTCTTCATCAATTGGAATTACATCATAACCAATAATATTCATGTTTAGAGCTTTGGCAAGTCGTCCCAATCTTTTTCCAATGTTTCCCATTCCAATTATCCCAAGATACTTTCCGCGAAGCTCTGTACCTTTCAATTCTTTTTTTAACCATTTCCCATCACGTATCGCTCTATCTCCCCGGGCTGTCTGTCGAGCTAAAGATAACATTAATCCTAAAACTAATTCTGCTACTGCATTCATAGCTCCTTCTACGGCATTAATTACACGAATGTTTTTTGCTTTAGCCGCATCTTGATCAACGTTATCAAGTCCAACTCCTACACGTGCTATGATTTTACAGTTTTCGGCTTGGTCAATAATCTCTTTGGTAATTGTTGTTCGACTTCTGACAATTACAATATGGAAAATGGAGATTTTTTCTAAGATTTGTTCTGGGGTAATAGTTGGTTCGTACGATACTTTCAAACCGTTATCTTTTAAAATTTTATTTAAAATTGGATCAACTTCGTCACAAATTAAAACTGAATCTTCAAATCCCATAAAATTCAGCATGAACTACTGAATATATTTCATTAAATAAAAAGAAAAAGAAGTTAAAATATCAAGAAAGCATTTCGGCTACTACAGGAATTACTTCCCATAATGGAATCATGCCTTGTTCTTGCATTTCAGAAGCTACATCGTCAGTGTACAAACCGTGAATGTTTATTGCAGGATGTGCAATACTGTTCATTCCCATTGGTGGTACAGCATCACTTGGGTTACCTAATGCGTAAGCATAAGATGCCACTGGAGCCTCAATTACACCTTTTTCAACTAGAACTGGGTTCAAGCCGAATGGATCACCTGCTACAAATATTGAAGCGGCGCCAGTGTAAATTGCTGCATAGTCGTGATTAACTGCTGCGTAAACACCTGGTTCATCAAAGACTAAATCTACAATCATGCCTTGTGAGCCACCGAGTAACCATGTTTCAGTTGCTGCGGATTGTACTCTGTTACCTTGTGTAACTCTGTCCAAAATTTCTCCTACAATGTGGAAGAATACTGGTTCGTTACCTTGGTTTTCAACAAAGAGTCTCACATGTTGATCATTTTCAACAAACATGAGTTGTGATTGGTACTGCTTGTGTTCAAGTCCATTCCATGGTTGTGCTACAAAAATGTTCTTGTTTGTATCACCTAGTACAAGTAAGTTATGAGCCATGTTTGGTACATAACCGAATTGCATACCATTGACAACTGTTGCAGTGTTATGGTGCATGAACATTGCTCCGGCATCATAGTTGCCTTCAGGTGTCAAATACAATTGATTGTATTGCATCTGGAACTCTAATGCATCAGCAGGATAGAACATTCTATCTAACTGACCGCTACCACTGGTCTTCTCTACCATTAATTTCTTGTAACCGTTTGCAGGATCAACAATTGCAATTCCGTACATGCCGGAAAGTACGTGTTGGTCCATACCAACTAGCTTAACACCAGAACAATGGTATTTGAAAATACCTGCAGCTTCAGCGATGTAGCAATACTGACTTGTTTCGCCAGGATTGACTGACTCAAATGCTCCTGCAGTGATTTGGGATGCGTGCATATCATTACCGTGTCCAGTAACTTCCCAATCTGGAATTGTAAGTGTCATCTTTACAACGTCACCTTGTGTAACTCTTAGTGTTGGTCCTGGGACTTGTCCACTAAAGGTCATGGCATTGAAGGTCTTGCCACCCATGATTGGGAGCTCAACGCTATAGCCTTCCAAATTGAACTCTACAACATTACGTCCAGAGCTTTCTAGTGCACCACAATCAGTCTCTGCAAATGCTTGAGGCATTACAAGCTGTAAACCACCCATAGCATGGATTTGCTCCATAACATCAATATCTAATTTTGATGCATCAAGAGATTGTCCAGCAATCTGGGTTTGTGTGTATGTGCTTCCGAATAAGGTTGCCCCCAATACAGCTACTGCTGTAATTGTAAAGAGCATACTAATACGCTTATTCATTAAGCACCGTGACTAGGGATTCCTATATAATAATTGTCATTATGTACAATTTGTGAACTTATGAATTATTCAGAAAAAGAATGAATAATGGGGAATATTGAGACTTTGTGATTTGAAATATCGATTAGATGAAGATTCTTTAGGAAAAGTAAAGATCCCTTCAGATGCATATTACGGTGCCTTTACCGGCAGAGCTATTCAGCAGTACCACGTTACAGGAAATAAGGCGCATGATAATCTGATAAAGTCATTTGTAATGATAAAACGATCAGCTGCTGTAGCAAACATGAAGACAAAGGCCATTGATGCAAAACGAGGAAATGCTATTGTTGTTGCATGTGATAAAATACTCTCTGGAAAACATGTAGATCAATTTGTAGTCGACATGATTAATTCAGGTGCAGGAACTGCCTTTAACATGAATTCAAATGAAGTCATCGCCAATGTTGCATTAGAAGTGCTTCGCAAGAAAAAGGGAGCCTATCAACACCTACATCCAAATGATCATGTAAACATGTCGCAGTCAAGTAATGACACATATCCTACTGCAATGCATGTTGCAATTCTAATGAATCTCAAAGATACAGTACCTGCAATTGACAAATTAATTAAGTCATTAACCAAAAAATCAAAACAATTTTCTTCATTCAAAAAAATTGGAAGGACACATTTGATGGATGCACTTCCAGTTACACTTGGAAAAGAATTTGCAGCGTATGTTACATCAATTAGTAAAGCAAGAAATGCAGTTATTGTAGCTCAAAAAGAATTACAATCTGTCGCCCTCGGAGGAACTGCTGTAGGAACAGGCGCCAACACACCAAAAGGATATAGAAAAATTGCCATATCAGAACTTGCCAAAATCTCCAAACTTCCCATAAAACCGGAAAAAGACATGCAATTTGCATTGCAAAGTAAATTTGCAGTTGCAAATCTTTCTGGAGCATTACGTAATTTGGCACTTGAAATAAACAAACTTGCAAATGACATTAGATTAATGGCCTCAGGTCCAATTGCAGGACTAGCAGAACTAGGAATACCAGCAGTTCATGCAGGCTCATCTATAATGCCAGGTAAAGTAAACCCATCATTAGCAGAATGTATGAATATGATTTGTTTTAACATAATTGGAAATGATACTGCAGTTGCAAATGCAGCTCAAGGTGGACAGTTTGAACTAAATGTAATGTTACCAGGAATGCTAAAGTGTATTTTAGAATCAACTGACATGTTGAAAAATTTCTTGCCAATATTTTCTGCCAATCTGATAGATGGACTAACAGCCAATAGAGAAAAGCTAAAAAAAGATATTGAAAATAGTCCTGTAATTGTTACACTCCTTACACCAAAAATTGGATATCTCAAATCTGCAGAATTATTCAAAGAGTCCTTAAAAACAGGTAAGACAATAAGAGAATTGGTTGTTTCAAAGAACTTGATGAGTAACAAAGAAATCGATTCTCTATTTGGATAAATTATGGCCAAGATCTTTGTAGAAGCATATGGATGCTCGGCTAGTTTTTCAGATTCAGAGATGATTTCTGGATTAATTGCAAACGGAGGTCATACTCTTGTAGACGATTCTGCTGAATCAGACCTAAACATCGTAGTGACATGTTCTGTAAAAGATGCAACTGCAAACAAGATGATTCATAGAATAAAATCGCTGAAAAAAAAGCCACTCGTAGTTGCAGGCTGTCTTCCAAAAGCCGAGCAATCTACAGTTGAGAAATTCTCAGAAAATGCAAGTATGTTAGGTCCAAATTCTCTTGGAAAGACATTACAGGTAATTGATTCAACTTTAGGAGGGATCAAACAAATTGCACTTGAAGACTCTGATGTGACTAAAGTTGGCCTTCCAAAGGTAAGATTGAATCCAGCAGTAGGAATAGTAGAGATAGCAAGTGGTTGTCTGAGTGAATGTACATTTTGCCAGACAAAATTATCCAAAGGAGATTTGACCAGTTACAGGATTGGAGACATTGTGAGACAGGTTGAAACTGAAATTAACGATGGTTGTAAAGAGATTTGGCTTACATCAACTGATAACGGATGTTATGGCTTTGATATCAAAACTGATTTACCATCACTTGTAGATGCAGTCGTAGAAATTCCTCAAGATTTTAGAGTTAGAGTAGGAATGATGAACCCTATGTACATGGTTCGTATCAAAGAGAGTCTGATTAATTCATTTGATAATCCCAAAGTCTACAAATTCCTTCACATTCCAGTCCAGAGTGGGAGTGATAAGGTCCTGCATGATATGAAGAGAGGACATACAGTAGAGACCTTTAGAGACGTTGTAAAAAGGGCAAGAGAAAGATTTCCAGAATTTACTATTTCAACTGATGTGATTGTTGGTTTTCCTTCTGAAACATTTGAAGACTTTGAGAAAACAGTTGACTTGTTAAAAGAAACACGTCCTGATGTTGTCAATCTATCAAAATACAGTGCAAGACCTGGAACTGATGCTGCCAAATGGAAACAAATTGATGTAGCAGAAATCAAAAAGCGAAGTAAAATAATTTTTGAAATAATAAACCAGATCTCCTTGGAGAATAATCAAAAATGGCTAGGTTGGAAGGGAGAAGCTTTATTCAATGAAAAGACAGAAGAGGGAATCAAAGCAAGGAATTTTGCCTACAAATCTATTTTCGTGGATGAACCAGTAGAGATAGGTCAAACCCACACTGTAAAGATTATTGATGTGACTAAACATAGCCTAGTTGGCAAGATCGCAAGCTAAATTTTTTAGATCTGAAATTTGATTAAAAAAACGTAAGAAGGTTTTTTATCTAAATGATAGAATATGTCATAGAATGAGTTTTCAAGTTAAAGAACCGATCTTAGTTGTAGGTTTAGGTGGAGCAGGCTCAAAGTTGGCCATACAAGCTAAAGAGATCATAAATTCAGATTGTCTTGTTATTAGTAATGATCAAAAAGATCTACCCAGTGATTGTGAAAAAATAGCCGTTTCAACAGGATCCATTGTCAATCCCTCTGTTCAATTGGTTCGAGGCTCGACTTACAAAGTTTTAGAAGAAATAAAATTAAAAATTTCACATTATTCAACAGTTATTCTCATGGCTAACCTAGCAGGAAAATCAGGTTCCGCTATATCTCCCGTAGTCTCTGAAATTTGTAGAGAGTCAGATATCGGATTGATTTCCTTTGCCATCATGCCTTTCAAATATGAAAAAGATAAAATTTTCAATTCGGGTGTTTCTCTAAAAAGGCTCAAAGCAGATTCTGATTGCACCATAGTTTTGGATAATGATTCTCTTCTTGAGAGTAACCCAGACCTAAGTCCCAAAGACTGTTATAAAATTGCCAATTCAGCAATAATTCATGTAATTGATTCTCTCAATACCTCTGAAATATCTACAGAAACAAACATCCTGACTGCAGGCAAAGAGGGACAAAAT
>Ga0224508_10000430_pt1 | contig 41656 bp, 40 predicted proteins | sample SF_Jan12_sed_USG_4_FD_170157 | JGI IMG/M metagenome (GOLD analysis project Ga0224508, IMG submission 170157) | Sediment microbial communities from San Francisco Bay, California, United States - SF_Jan12_sed_USGS_21 | ecosystem: Environmental > Aquatic > Marine > Sediment | place: USA... | reverse complement strand
CAGTTTTACGGTCTGGTGGATTGGTGTACGCCCAGATAAACGCAAGCGGCATCAAGATGCCCATCGTGATGACACCCCACCAACCGCATACATTGATGGCCTCTGCCTGGGGGTGATTGCGCGATCGGGCGATCTTGCCTGGCATCATTCCCAAGATCACCCAGATGGCAATCGCTGCACCAAGCAGCGCGAGCAATACAATCAAGGCAAAGATATCAAGTGCACTCATTTTATCTCCTCCACGATCAACAAAGACTTACCAGAGAGTCTCGGCCGTTCTTGCGCCTCATTGAAGAGCCATACTTGTGGTCTCGGTTCAATTCCCTTCCACAGCGTTGGCGTCGATTGTGAGTCGAGCAAGCTCGCGTTCATCCCGATCTCGCTTAATATTTAGATATTCCTCCGCTTTGGGAGGAGCTGGAGTATTTTCGCTGCCAACTCTGCACTGATAATCTGTCTAATCTGCGACCGGAGATCGGGGTCTTTGTCTAAGAACGCCTGCACGTCGGCGAGCGGTAAAGCAATGTAACGACCCGGCGCTTCGACCACGAAGTCGCACGGGGCCACCCCATCGATCAGTACGGCCGCCGTTCCAACCAGCTGGCCGGCTTTCACCGAGCCGATGAAGTCGTCGCCCACACGTGCCGTTACCCGGCCGGACATTAAAGCATAGACTTCGCGTAGCGGCTCACCCTCGCTTAGCAGTTGCTGGCCCTCCGCGGCGTCTCGCCATTCTCCCAATCCGGCGAGCCTGGCGAACTTGCGCCGATCAAGCGAGCCAAAGCCGAGTCGGTATAGGGTTTCCTCATCGGGCGTCAGCACGATCGGACGTCTGTCCAATATAATCCGTACGATCCAGTAGGCGTGAATCACGATATAAAGGGCGGTCCAGGCGATCGCGCTCCACAGCGGGGGTGACTGATAATAGTAGAAGCCCAGCGCAAAGAAGCTGCCCGCCACAAACAGGCATCGAAGCAGTAGCACATCGCGCACCGCAAATGCCACCAATAGGAGCACATTCGCGATGTGGATCAGGTAGTCCGGATCAAACAGGCTCATCATCCAGCCCTTTTAGTCCGTAGCCTGGAGTCTTAAGTCTTGTTACTGCCTCAAAAAATCTAATATCTTCGAGGTCTCTCTGGATCATTCTCATATCTTATCGAAAAGCCGACCTTAGATTCTTGACGTTCTGCTTCATAACAGTCAAAAAGTCGCCTTGATCCGGTACGTTTACACACGGATCAAAAACTAGGCTTTCGACTTCCATTGACTTCAGTTTGTCAACGGAATCCGGGCTGGGCTCACCCTCCCAGATCATCCACCTGGCAGGATGATTCCTTAATATACTAATCAGCTCTACCCATTGTTCATTGCTTGGCATCTCGTCGGGTTCCCAAAGCACGGTCTTAATATTCAAGCCATAGCGCCTGGCGAAGTAGTCGTAGACCGGGTGCGAGGTGATTAGCGGCTGAGCGCGCTCGTTTGTGACAATCTCTTTGGCGCGCCGATCCAACGTCAACAGATCATCTTTCAAGGCGGAGAAGTTGGCTTCAAAATCATTCTTTTGTTCGGGTATAAGTCTCGCGAGCACATCCCGTATAGCCTCGGCCTGCTGGATGGCCTGTTGGAAGTCGATCCAGGTGGTGAAGGCGAGCCCTGCATGCGCATGCGCCCCTTCGGGACCGTGCGTGTGGGTGGCCGAACCCTTTATCTCGATGTACTGGTCTTTGAATGACTGCGATGTGTTAACTAGTTTCCTTCGCGGCAGCGATACTTTATTGAGCCACTTGCTGTACGTGGCGCCGTTTAGCAGGATCAAATCTGCTGCTTGAAAGGTGAGCACGCCTTCTGGTTCTGGGACCCAGAACGCCGGGTCAACGTCCAACGGTATTGGGAAAACAACCTTGATCCTATCGCCACCAATCCGTTCGGCGAAATACTTGAGTGGGTAGTTAGCAACCGCAACGGTGGGCTTCTCGTGCTGCGCGCCTTCTGCGGTCGACGGCGCGTTCGTAACTGCCAAAATCAAGCACAGGACAGCTAAGAACAGTCTGTAGTCCTTAGTCTTTAGTCTGGAGTTTAAGTTCTGAAAGTCTGGAGACATTATTCCCGAGTCCCTGGTCTTTTAGTCCGGAGTGTCTAGTCTTGCTTTGAACCTACAGACTCAGGACTCAAGACTCCAGACTTATTTATCTAATAAATGCCATCCGAACCAAATCATTGCTGAAATGATTGACCACCGCAATCATTAACGCACACAGCACCACGCTCGACACGATGATGATAAAGATTTCCGCGCCCATCAGCTTCGCAATGGTCATGCGACTACATCCCAGCTTAAAGATTGTTTGGATCTCGCGCTGGCGCAGTCTTAGAGAAAGTGCGAAGACCAGCACGATGGCCAAAACCGTTGCGATGCCCACGAGAAAGATCACCCCGTCGATCACATTCTTTATCCGGAAGATGTTCTGAAGCAGCCCGTCGATAACGTCGGCCGGTTTGAGGATCTGATTAGTGGCACCATCAGAGATATAGCGCCCGCGCAGGATGGTGCCGGACTTGGTGTCGTTGGGTAGCGCAATAACCGCGGTTACCCGGTACTTTGAGTCATCACCGTGGAAGTGAAACGAATCCAAATTGAGTTTGCTTATTTCCGTGTAAATCCGAAGTTTGGCATTCGCCGTCACATTCTTTTCGGTGCGCTTGAGGATCACACTTGCATCCTGACTTTTGATGAGATCTTGATGTCCGTGCCCCAGCCCTTCAATAATCCAGGCGGTCTTGATGTCGACAAATACCGCCAGGTCATCCGACGTGTGAGATTTTTTTAAGACACCGACCACATTCATTTTTAGGGGATACACCCCCGCCAGATCGAACAGATTTTCCGGTGAGGAAATAAGGGCATCGCCGGGCTTGAGACCTAACCGATCCGCCACGGCTGCACCCAGCACCGCATCGCCGACAATGGCGAGCGGCCGTCCGGCTGCAATCTCGAGACCACGAAAGTCAAAATAATCCAAGGTCGTGCCGACGATGCGGTAATCGCGCGCGCGAAAGCGTGCGTAGACAGGTATTGGGAAAGCCAAACCCGATTCTTCCACGCGGTCGGCGTCCATCATCGCGATCGACTCGGGTACCTCGTCATCGAAATAAAGTGTATTCATCACAAGATCGAGGGCGCTCCCTTTAGCGCCAACCAGCAACGGCGTGGACACAGCGCGAGACATGAGCTGGCGTTCGCTCTCGTCGAGTAACAATTGCAATGCAAGCGGCAGGAAGGCAATCAGCGTAATACAGGCAATCAGTGTCGCCGTCTTGATCTTGTTGAAGCGGACATAGCGCCAGGCGATGTACAGGCTATCGATCACGCCGCGTCCCTATGACGAAAATCCTGAAAATCGATTACCCGATCAAAGCGTTTCAATAACTCTTGATCATGGGTGACGGCGAGTAGCGTGGCGTCATGCTCTTCGACGGTTTGGAACAGCAGATCCAAAATGACAGTCTTGTTTTCTGGATCAAGATTACCTGTGGCTTCATCTGCCAATATCAGTTTCGGATGTGGCAGCAGTGCCCGACAGATGGCCGCGCGTTGTTTTTCGCCTTGAGACAGGTCATCGGCGAAGCGCGTGAGCTTGTCGCCGATGTCCATCCGCTCGGCAAGGCTGACCGCCCGTTCTCGTGCACTCCTATCCAGCGTTAGCGCACGGGTAATGCGGTAAGGATGAACGACATTATCTAAGACATTGAGATAGTCGAGCAGCTCAAAGTCTTGGAATACAAACCCGATGTTGGTGATGCGAAAGTCGCGCCTTCGCGCATCGTTGAGCGCGCTTACCTCTGTATTGTCGACACTGACGGTGCCGCTGACCGGCGTAAAGATCCCGGCGATCAAATTCAGCAGCGTGGTCTTGCCGGAGCCGCTTGGCCCGATGACCGCAACCTTTTCACACTGAGTCACACGAAACTCGGGTACGCTTAAGCGAAACTCGCCGTAGCGATAGTGAAATTCAAGGGAGTGGATGGAAATCATTCTTTAGTCTTTAGTCTCTAGTCTCTAGTCTCTAGTCTCTAGTCTGGAGACATTAATCCCAGACCTATTTAGGCTGCTGACTCTTGCTCAACTTCCCATTAGCCTTTCCAATCAACTTTGGTCGAGCGATTGCTCTTCGAGCTGACCAATATGTCGAGCAGCTCATTACGACCAATTGCGCCGATGACCCCCGTGGCTACGTTGTAGATAACTAGAAATACGATAAAAAGTATATGGATAGCCCAGAATCGAGGCCATTTTATTTCTTCGATTAAGTGCTCGCTGGCCGTCGAGATTGCTCCGTATTTGAAGATAAGCGGGATCAGTTCCTCCAGAAATTGAAAAAGCAAAACAATGATTACATAAAGAAATGTTCTCCATGCGACATTATAAATAAGCCTCTTCTCGCAGAACCAATTACATATGGGCAGTTTATCGGCAATTAAGATTGATTTCCCGACAATAAGTGCGCCGATAGTAGCGGCTGAAGAGGACGCGATAGATATACCGTATTGTTCGGTCATGAGCGCCCGCGTAAACGCGATGATATGAAAAACCACGAAAAAGAAAATAGTGGGTGGGAGCATTTCCAAAAACTCATGCTTTATAAACATGAGCGCTTTTTTCATAATAGATACCGATGTGCCCAACCAAAGACTAAGGACTCCAGACTCCAGTCTCAAGACTCCGGACTTACTTTTTCTGCTCCAGTCTCCAGACTCAAGACTAGAGACTACGATTTCGTCTGCGTATATGGATCAACGCGTTTCTCTTCGAGTAACTCAAGATTCATAATCTTCCAGTTACCCTCGACCGCCTCCACGGTAACAATAGCGTCGTAAAGGTTCTTGCGCGTATGCACGTGACCCCAGTGGCCGACCGTTCCCATCGCCGTCCATTTAGATTTTAATGCGAACGCCAACGGGCGCTCGGAAATTTTCTCGGCCGCAACATCGAGGATCTCGACGTCTTTGATCTTGGCCTGGGCACCGCCCGCCTTCTGTATGGCAAACGATTTGCGGTTCTGCAAATAAATACTCGCAAGCAGATCACCGCTGACACTGAGCGCGAGCTTATCGTAGACGTCCTCCTCCTCCCGAAAATCGAAGGCCCGGTACACGTTCTTGAGCAGTGTGTGCAAGAGTATTTCCGCGGGCTCACCCTCAAGGTTCCCGGCGATAGCAGTTGGCTTTGCCACCGAGATTTGCGCATAGGGGTAAGCAGCCAGACTCGCCCCGAGCAGCGCTACCGTTGCCACGATTGGGACCATGACGGATTTACCATGCCGTCGGCGCCTTCCGATCTGCCAGCCAACCGGTAACAAAGTTGCTAGAAAAGCGAGACTGCCCATGGGAACGTTGACTCGTCCGAGCGAGCCGGCCACCGCTACCGCCTCCACCGTTGGCAGCTGATAGTTCTTCAAGAAATTGGTCCACGTGTGCACGTTGTCCCGCGGTTCCACATAAGATATGAACGGCCCCGCCGGATCGATGGCGGTCGCCGGTACGCGCTGGATCTGATCCGTAAACAACTCCCAATCGACGGTGACTTCTTGTGGCAAGCCCTGTGTGATGTAGGTGATGATGACACCGACGATGGTACTCGATATTTCCAATCGCTCAGGGTTCTCGATGAGCTGAATGCCGGTTAAGGCGACCTTCACGTAGTTGGTTCGGTCAAGAATGGGTTTAAGCGCCTTACCATCGACTCGCACCGCGTTCTTCTGCAAAAGAAACTCGCCGATGCGCTGCCTGAGCGGTGCGAGTTCATCAGGTTCGATGTACTCATCGCCCCGCAGCCCGAGATCGATCCACTGCTCCAGATCCTTGACGCGCGTAAGAACTTCGTGGCGCACCTCGTAGGGTTCAACGTACAGATAGGACATAAGGGCCGACTTGTGATGGCGTTTCAGGTTCGGGTTGTCGAACTTCGTATACCAGGGATCTTCCCATTCCAAAGTGACATGCGCAGCCGCGCCGAGATAGCGAAAATCGATGATAGGTACTGCCTTGTGGTAGGCGATAAAACCAATTGTGACCAAGGCACGCCCCTCCTCGTCCAAGGGCGGGATAATGGTTAGTTCCTTAGGCTTTTCCTTGAACGGGTAGACAAGCTCAACATAGAGCACCCGCTTGTCCGACGGCGCTTCCGGCACTCGTTGGCGGGTGATTGGATTGATCATGCCGGCAAAGGGTGATTTTCGATCCTTGCGCAGTCGCGGCTCGAGCAGTTGCAATTGCGCTGGCAGTTTTTCACCCGTCTCGGTGACGAACTGAAATTTCTTGGAGGAGAAAACGCGGAGTTGTTCAGCCAGCGCTGGCCGCTGCCCATCGAGATCCTTCAACCACTCGTCCGGTATCAGTTCCTCAAACGTCTTTAGGTCGCCGATGTAGGCCTCTAACACCAGCTTGACGTGATTGTCCAGAACGTAGATCTCGGCGATGTTTGGCGCGGTCTCAGCACCGGTGAGATTGATCCAGTCTGCTCTGGTTGACGGCGAAACCAAGAGAACGGAAATAAAAATAAAGAAAGCTCTGATGTAATGTATGTAGTCCATGGAATGCGGAAAGCCGGCTGTCCATTATCGAAAACGGGCAAGAAACCATATATTAAGTATCGGCGGATAGTAAGGCAAAAGTCCTGAGTCTCTAGTCCTTAGTCTGGAGTCTTGAGTCTCTAGGCGAGAAAGGCCAGGCTTACGCCCGGCCTTAGTTCGCCTGTTATTCGATAGGTTGCGTGGGAGCAGGATTCATCCCTTTCAGTTTGCCTTTAATCAGCCAGTCTGACGATAATCCGGTAGCCGGTTCGCCGCGGGGAGCAGTATCCCACTCCTTACTGGTGCCCATGGGCCAGGCCTCATGGTTGAAAGTGACTTCTCGAACCTCGATATGGCCTTTCGTAACATTTAAGACCGTTAAGTCATCCGCCATGGTCAAGGGACCATCGTAAGTCTTGCGGACACGTTCGAATATTTCCAACTCAATGTCACGGTGGTTCCAGTAGTGATAGGCGACCGCCATGCGCGGCTTCACCATGGACATCAGCTTGCCAAAACCTTCGGGTGGCGTATGGATCAGCGACGTTACCCAATAGGCCTGTTTATAGGGGAACCCGGCGATTGCCATCCACTGCTCTGGCGTGAAAAAACACTCATGCACGACAACATCAGCGCCTTTGGCTTCCTTGGCAAACCACTTGTTTGGCACACTATCGCCACCAAACACAAAACTCAGGCCGTTCCAGTCCAGACGAAAGCTGACAGAACCATCACGAATATGGATGGCGGGAAACGTTGTAACCTTCACACCGTTCTTGTTGTAAATGACGGCAGTCTTGGAAAAATCAAATTCATGAGCAACAATCTCACCGCCGGCATTCGGTAGCGTACCCGCCCGTGATGTGACATCCCAGGCCCAGGCGGCACGAATATGATCGATATGCACCTTGGTACCCAACTCAGGGGATGAGCCCGACGGACCATAAACATGTAACGGGGTGTAGCGACCATTCAGCCATCCCGCGACCCACAATCCGGCAATATCGCCGACATGATCAGTATGGAGGTGACTGGCGAACACCTTGTCTAACTTTGCGTAATCGACCTCGAGGCCGGCAAGCCGATCGGTGGCGCCGGTACCCACGTCAAACAGGAAAGATTCACCATTGCCGAGTTCAACCAGAAAGGACGCCGCGACATTGCTGGGTGATTGATTCGGCATACCTGTGCCAATGGCGGTAATGCGCATCTCTTCTTTGCCGATCTTTTCAGTATTGGGATAGTAGGTGCGGGGGTACTTGTTGTTTTTGATCTTCTGCGGGATGCGGCCAGACGGTACGTTGATGCCATCTACCTTGTCCGGTTTTGCCAAGGCAGTCGCACTCAACAAGCTTGAACAGAAAACCACCATGAGTAGTTTTATAAAGGTATTCATTGGGTGATCCCCGCAAACGTTTGGGTTTCGCAACTTCATGATCTCCTCCTTCGTTAAGTACTCCAGATTTGTTTTGTGCTACGGACTTCCGTCTCAAGACCAAAATCTTAGACTCCAGACGAGAAAGGCCGGGCTTACGCCCGGCCTTTCGTCTCTCCCTTACTAGTTCCGCTTATACCAGGGTCTCTGCTTGCGCCAGTCCTGATCCTGCAGATTGTATTTCTCCATATATTCGTCGAGCATCCTGTTCTGCGCGTTGAAACCTGGCCCCCATTCACCCTGGAGAATGAACTTGCTCAGCGTGCTCGGTCGGCCTTTTTCTGGTGGCGGCTGGTGGGTTGGGCCACGCACCGCGGAAGCGCGGTCCGGAGAAACTACCATGCGTTCGGTCACGTTATCACTGGTGATGTTCCAGACCATATTGTCGACCGCGACGGACAGCGCCCCATCATAGGTTTCGCGGATACCGGCGCGCACACCCGGGATAGCCTCCTCCATCGAATGATAAGCAACGGCATGGCGTGGCTTGATTTCGCTCATGATTTTGCCGAAGGCTGGTCCCGAGGTGTGAAATGCGCAGCAGGCTCGCCATGCAAGCTGAGGTGGCTGGCCATAATCTTTGGCGAAAAACTCGGGCGTGGCGAAGGCTTCGTGGATGGCGAAGTCGGCGCTTTTCGCGTGCTCGACGAACCACTTGTTCGGCGACGAATCGCCGCCGAAAACCAGCTTCAACCCGGCATACTCGATGATGTAGCTGACCGGCCCGTCACCGGCGTGGATTGCCGGGATGGAGCTTATGCGAATGCCGTTTTCATCGTAGACGACCTTGTTGACCGCCTTGTAGTCGAATTCCACGACTTCGATGCTGCCCGGAATCGGCGAGATCTGGAAAGCGCGGGTCTGGTAATCCCAGTTGAAAGCCTTGAGGAAGTGCTCGACGGCATACTTTGTCCCCATCTCGGGCGTCATGCCGCTCGGTCCCCAGACCTTGAGCGGCACCGGCCGGCCCGCGGTCCAGCCACCGGCCCACAGCGACGACAGGTCACCCCAGTGGTCGGTGTGCAGGTGGCTGATGAAGATCTTTGTCAGGTACTCGGAAGGGATCATCAGCGCGTTGACGTTGCGCATCGAGCCGCTACCGAGGTCGAAAATAATCTTTTCGCCGTTGCCGAACTCGAACAGGAAGCAGGCCGCCGCCTGCCCGCGGCGCGCATCCGGCATGCCGGTACCGCAGGCGATGACGCGGACCTCATCCTTGGCCAGCTTCTCGGTGCCCGGATAGTAAACGTAGCGATCGGGAGCAACTTTATTTGGGCCCTTCACCACGCCGCCCGCGGCCTGCGCTTCAGGCAGCAACCCCGGGTCATGACCGGTGCTGCCGCTTAGCCAGCCAGCAACATAGGCGGATGCCGCGATCATCGCCGCCACCGTGATTCCGGCCAATGCTTTGGTTCGTGCTTTCATGATTTCCTCCTTTCCCGGTACGACGATTGCGTTCTGATCTTTATTGCAAAAGCGGCCGCGCGTTAACCATCTGCAGCGGATGGTTGTTCGAGTGGCTCACCACGAGTCATTGATTCGCCCGCCGCACAGCCCTTCGCTTGTGGCGACGGTGCACGCCGGCGGCGGATGTGGGGCTAACCGGAACGCCAATGGGATCGACGAACAACGCGAGCGCCCCACCTGTGGCCGGTAGCTCGCCTTCGATTACTCGCACTTCGAAGTCCAACTCGTCGCCTGTCACCTTAGGTGCGCTGGGTAACAAGACGATGACATCCGAAATTTCGCCACCGTCACCAAAAATCGATAATGCGGCATTCGGCGGGTTCTCAAGAAAATTGTTCTCGCCTTTAGTCACGATCGCCCGGAGGGCATCGATCGTTAGATGCCCAGCCGTACGTACAGGCCGATCACAGAAATAGGTGATATTCGGATCCGTACCGCGCAAGACCATGCGGCTCCCGTCAAATGACATGCCCTTTGCACGAATGACGAACAAGGCGTTGCAGCCTTCGTCGTCCGCATGGGCCGCTTGTGAGAAAGAGAATTTCGCCAAACGCCTCGACTCTCCCGATTGGACCTGCAAAGCAATCAGATAAATCGCGCATAGCGATAGCGCTCCGAATGCGACTACTTTGATCATCTTCTTCATTTTCGCTTCAGACGCAAGACTAATGCTTATTTCCCGCCAATGTCTTGGTTCGTACTTTCATGATCTCCTCCTTCGTTAAGTGCTCCAGACTACAGACTCAGGACTCCAGACTAATCGTCAGACTCCAGACTACAGACTCAAGACCGAAAGCTGGGCTAGTCAAAGAAATACCGGAACCCGATCTCCAGCGTGAAGTCCCGGTCACCCTCCGTGTCATCCGGATCGATGCCCCAACCTGGCTTGATATAACCGATGCGCCCAGGACCGAACATCTTGCCGAACTCAGGGCCGATCCAGTACGAGGCATGGTCATTCTCGAAGTCGTAGACGGGTTGGAACTCCGGCAGTGCATAGATCTTGTGTTTCTTGCTCAACGGCAACATCGCGAACCAGCGGCCGACGTACATATCTGTATCGGCTCGGCCGCTGTCCTTGGAAACATCAAAAAAGTAAAAGTTCATGAATGCTAGAAATGCCCCCGGTCCGGGCCACTGAGGCAGGTCGCGGATATAGGCAAAATTCGGGCCCGCTATAAAAGACTCGCTGCCGAGCACGTCCTCCGACGCGGTCGGAAAATCCAGTTGAAGACCGACGAGCCAGTCGCCGCCAAGCGCCTTCCAATCCGTCCGGTACAGGAAACGCAGATTCATGTCACCCACGCCGGTCTCCTCGCAATCGCCCTCGAACCCGGTGAGACCGCTGGGAATCGTTACACCACCGCCAGGCAGGAACCCCCCGGGGCCACAGACACCCGTGGCCGGGTTCCTGAGCGCGGTGTCGCTGATATCGAGATCCTTCGCCAACGGAATCTCATAGGTCATGGCAAACTTGGGGGAGAACGCGAACAGGCCAAACAGCACAAACTCGTTCTGCTCCAAGCCATTCTCGAGCTCGGTGTGGCGCATGTAGGGCATGAACTTGGGCGCGAAATCGCGGGGATCGGTACCCGTCTCGGGGGGCTTTTCCTCCGCCCATACCCCAGTCATTCCGGAGCCGGCCACCACGGCCGCGATCAGCCCTGCCACCAAGTAACGTTTCGCGTGTTGCATGATTAACTCCTCCTCTATCTGACGTCGAAACTAAACCATATCTACCAAAGATAGGTACTTGACCCAAGTCAAAGCGCATCGAATCGCTCTTGGTTGTTTGCTACTCGTTGTCGCTTCCTCTCGTGAACGCGGTTGCCGACAAGTTGCTATCTTCACGCGTTGAGCACAATTCGAAAGGGCACGCCCGAGTATTCGGTAAATAACGTAGCGTTATTAGGAAACCTACGTACACGCAAACCGTGTCCCTCTACCTTATGTTATTGCCTTGCGAACAGCCTCCCGCAGCCTGCGGTCAGTAAGGGGCCGCTCGATGAAGTCTGCGGCACCCGCACGCATGACGTTGACGGTCAGTGGCATCTTGCTATCCTCACCCAACACGATGACAGGAAGGCGTATTCCCTCGCGCTTCAGCCGATCGATGAACTCCAGCACACTCATTTCCGGCAAGACAGATATAGTAATCAAACAACCTTCTTGAGTTGATCCGCATTGCGCGAGGAACGACTCGACATCGTTAAAGGCCTTTACGTGTCCAAATGTCGGGGTCAGCGCGGACTCTAGTCTTTCCTGCTCTGACGCGTCCGGATCGACAATGTAAATTATTTTATGCGCCGCAGAGCGATGCGAATGATCCACGCCTGACAACACCACCCACCTCCTACCTGTTGAATTGGAGATGCGGAAGCACACAAAGCCCACCCCCGTCCAACCTCCGCATGCTTACCAACTGCAATGCGTAGCTCAGTGTGCAGGTAAGCGCGGTTAGAATATATGCGGAATACTACGAAGGGTACGTACGTAGCGAAGCGATAAGCGCCGCACAGGCCAGAAATTAACGAAGAGGTGTATCGTCAGCAGTGTGGTTAAACAGGCTCACTAGCTGCGCTAGCGACTTGACACTGCATTTTTCCAAGACGTGCTGCCGATGCACCTCTACCGTGCGCGGACTGATGCTTAATCGCTGAGCAATGGCCTTGTTCGCAAGGCCTTGCACGAGCAAATCCATAACTTCGTGCTCGCGCTCAGTGAGCTTGGCAAGATGTTCCTCCAGGGATTGCTGTTTACGGTCGGCATCTCTGTTCTGCGCATCCAGCTCTAATGCTTTGTTAATACAGTCCAATAGATTCTGCTCATGATAAGGCTTCTGAACGAAATCGACAGCACCAGCCTTCATCGCCTCAACCGCAGTGTCGATATCACCGTGCCCGGTGATGAAGATAATCGGAAGACTACAGCCCTGCGCTTTGAGCCTTGTCTGTAGCGCAGGCCCGCTCATGTGGGACATCCGCACATCCAGGACTAGGCAGCCGGCCGCATCGGCTGAGTACACATCAAGGAAAGCCTGAGCACTCTCGAAAGTCTGTGCGTGCAGACCCACAGACTCCACCAGCTCTTTTATCGAGTCACGAACAGCCTCATCATCATCAACGACGAATATGCTCTGCTCTACCATCTACGCAGCGCCTTCCTCCGAATCCAGCGGTAACGAAAAGTGAAATATCGTGCCTCCAGCGGGATTTTGCGTATGCCAGATCTTCCCATCATGCATGGCTATGATGGACTGACAAACCGACAGCCCCATTCCCAGACCGGAGCGTTTAGTGGAGAAAAAGGGCTCAAAAAGCCGGTCACCTTCCATGTCCGTAACGCCAAGGCCAGAATCCGCCACACTGACTTCTACATGGCCGGTGTCCGTTTTTGTCGTCCTTACTAAGACGACTTTTTCGTTTTCTCGGGTAACATCCTCCGAGGCTTCTATTGCGTTACGGATCAGATTGAGCGCAACCTGTTGAATATGGATCGGATCAATAACAACAGCTGGCAACGAACGGCTAAATTCGATCTTAAGCCGGCAGTTGCGCAACTGTGCTTCCATGTTGGCCAGCTCTACTGTCTCTTGAACGACCGCATTGAGATCCACCGACACCATGTTAACAGGTTGTCTTTTAACCATAGCGCGAACCCGGGTTAACACATTACCGGCTCGATGGGCCTGATCCTTTATTTTCTCAACAAGTTCCTCCATCTTGTCGCGATCACCCGTGTCACCTTTAAGCCTTCTCTCGCATGCCCGTGCATAATTCTCAATCGCGGCTAAGGGTTGATTAATCTCGTGCGCGATGCCGGCTGCCATCTCACCCATGATCTGCACCCTGGTCAAATGCGCCAAGTGTTCGCGATTTCTCGCCGCTTCCTGCTCAGCTGCACGTAGCTTCTTTTCGGCCTGCTTGCGGGCCAACGCATTGCCAAAGATTTCAGCTATGATCTTGACGCCCTGAATGACGTTTTCTGACCAGTCTCTTTCACTGCGGATCACGTCGATCCCGAAATTGCCGATGATGTCGCCGCCAACGATCAACGGTACAATGACGGACGACTTGATGCCCACGCTCTGGATGTACGCCTTCTCAGGGACGGCTTCATCCGGAAGCTCGTCGACGCAGGAAAAAATAAGCGATTGCCCACTCAGCATCCTCGCCATGTACCAGGGTACCTGCTCATTCAGAAGCACCTTGTCCAAAAAATCGTCGGACTCAAGGCTTTCGTGAGCCCAGAAATGGGTGACGCGAAATTCGCTCTTATCGTCTGAAAATTGGTCAATAAAACAGCGGTCGACCTCCATGAACTCCCCGAGACGTCGAAAGGTCTCGTTGATCTTTGCGTCCACGTCGTCTGCGGGAAGATTGATAAAAGCGGCCGACAGTTCGAAAAGCAGGTGTTCAAAGCGCAGACGTTCTTGAAGTTCTGCTTCTATCTGTTTGAGCTTTACAACATCGGTCACAATCCCCCCCAGCGCATATGGAGTCCCCGCATCACCGAGAAGCGGGAACTTTACGGACAGGTAGGGGTGGGTGCCATCCTTGTGGGGCGCCGATTCCTCTAATTCGATGGGTTTACGACTGTCGATCGCTTTGCAATCGGCCTCGCGATACGCGTCTGCCACGTGACGCGGAAACAACTCATAGTCGGTCTTTCCAACAATACCCTTTGTTTCACAACCCACCACCGCGCTCATGGCACGGTTGGCTAGAAGGTATCGGCCTTGCAAGTCTTTCAGAAATATGACGGACGGGGAATGGTCAACAATCGCTTGTAACAACTTGAGGATGGTGTCTGGAACCTCTTGGTGAGTGAGCCTCCCTCCCGTGGTCAGCAATTTGAGCATCCACTTGTGGTGCTCACGCCGCTCCTCAACGCTGGCAGGGTGATCACGACCAGGGGAGGCGCTGTTAAGGCGTCCACGCCTCTTCACTGTCGTGGGATTTTCGTTCGATCGCGCACGTGGCTTTACTGGTGTCTTCGTTGTCATTGGAGTATCCAGCACTACGTGACAGTGTAGAACACTAACACATCCGCTTGCCCTTCCCTACCTAGGCCCCTTCCCTGCATTTATAACGATCAGAACCGAAACGCCAGTCCCGCCATCGCCTGCCATTGGAAAAGCAGATCCCCGTCCACGCTCACGGCGCAGAAGCTTTTATCGACGCCCGAGCGACAAAAGATTTCGGTATCGCTATCGATAAGTGTCGAGAAGAAGCGGCCTTCGAGCCGCAGTCCAATCCGCTTATCGGCAAAAAACTTTGCGCCGCCGCCAAACGAGAACGACAAAAATGTCTCTGAGTCGAAGCCTGACCCCTGCGGGTCAAAACGCGACAAGCCGATCGTACCGACCACATAAGGTCTCACGTTGTCGCCAGCGAACATCAATGTCCCGCCGACATGGAAATACTCCACATCGATATCCAGAACCGGTTCGTTCAAAAACAACCCTTTGTTATCGAGCTCGGTTTCTTGCCGCGAGTAATAGAACTCATACTGTTTCTCTTCATCAATGTCCATATTGAAGATCAGGCCAAAGCTTTGCGCCTCATCCAGCTCTAAATCATTACCGCTACTCTCCAGTTCAAAGTCACCGCCGAATTGATAGCCAGCAAAGGGCGTCAGCTCGAAACGTGATGGTTTGTCCTCGGCCGCCACCGGCGTCGCGGCGAGGCAACTTATTAGGAACCACAGGAGTGTAAATTTCCAAAATATTAGTCCGGAGTCCGGAGTCTGGAGTCCGTAGCGATAAGACCAGTCTTGAGTCTGGAGTCTTGAGTCTGGAGTACTGAGTCTCGAGTCTGGAGTCTGGAGTCCGTAGCGATAAGGCCAGTCTTGAGTCTGTAGTCTTGAGTCTGGAGCAGAACAAGTCCTCAGTCTTGAGCGATAATACAAGTCTGGAGTCCGGAGATTCATTGCTGCCTCAAAGATCTAATCAGTCCATTTAGTACCTTCGAGGTCTCTTCACAAACCTCGGTGATTTCCTTATTTGTGTTGATGTCGATGTAACCAAGGCGAAACGCTAAAGAGACTTGGTATTCCAGTTCACGAGCGGACCCATAAGCGATATCAAGAAACCGCAGAAAATCTGCCTCCGTATGGCGTGCACATCCTTCAACGATGTTGCAGGGGATAGATACCGCTGCCCGACGCATTTGTGCTACTAAGCCAAACCGTTCTTCACTCGGCAACTCGGCACTTATCTTGTACACCATCAGGGCAAGCGAATCCGCGAGTTGAAACGCCTTTAACTTATTATGATCGCGCATTAGTTTAGTCTGGAGTCTGTAGTCCGGAGTCTGGAGTCTTTAGTCGGGAGTCAAGTTTACCGACTTATACTCGCTCCGAACGCCAAGCCTCAGACTTGTTTACCGGCCGATTTTGCGTAGCACTCTGGCTTAAAGTGACAGAACGAGCCGAACACCGTCATCAACCTCTTGCAGCTGCTGCGTCGTCAATTTGCCGACTTTCTCCGTAAGAGAAGTCCTATCAATAGTGACGATCTGCGATACATTGACGACAGATTCCTTTCCGAGACCAGTCCCTCTCCGCGGTAACCTCACATTACCGGGGGCTTGTGCCAAACGAAGATTCGACGTAATGACGACGGTGACCACAGTGCGGATCGCACTACGATTGAAGTCGTTGGATTGAACGACGACGACAGGTCGGCGGAAACCAGGTCCAGAGCCCTTGGGCTTTCCTAGAGATGCCCACCAGACCTCTCCCCTGCCGATCACCATTCATCCTTGGTGATCGAATAAGCTTGAAGTTGAGCAATCTCGGGATCTAACTGCGAAGCGCCAGGATCGGGCCCGTATACCTCGTTCAAACGTTCGGTAACGCGTTCATTCTTGTGTTCAGACATGAACTCTGCCACGGCAGTAGCGTAGAGCTCACTTCGTGACACGCCCAAACGCTTCGCTAACCGCTCTGCCGCACGAAAAATGGAATCGGGAATCGATATCGCTGTCTTCACCTTTAAATAGTATAACTTTTGTTATACCATCGTCAAGATAACTTGAGCCGGCGTTTTGCGCGATCCGTCCAGTAGACTTTCATTCACTGATGCCAAATTCTTTCTCTACATCTTCCACTGGCATGGTTCGCCCTGCGTCGCTGTCTGCTAGCCCCTTCTCGATCTCGCACCGTGTGACCATCTCATAAACCACATCATCCCAAGTGGCATCATCTGGCAGCTGATCCACGAGTTTATGAGCTTGCTGTTTAACGTTTGCGGATGACATTGGTTGGCCTTATCACTTCACGTCGATCAGCCACGCCTATTCCAGGCTGCTGCGCAGTTTCTCTCGTTAGCAGCGTCAGGCGGTGCCTCGGACTCAGCTCCCTAACCGTTATACCGTTATCGCGGCGAGCTCGAGTCGGTGGATGGCTTCATGAGGCGTCGCAACGCCTCGTTTACGGACCTACCAGTCGGGAATGCTTTTGCCACATCTGGGTCTAGAAGAACCAAATTTGTACCATCGCGAAAACGCGCCGCATATTTGCCCCGGACCCCTTTCGACAAATCGTACTCTTCCCTCGTCTCGTTACGCTTCTTCATAAGCCTGCCTTTCTCGCTTCGTAGCGAGCCTTGCACTGACTCCGGACTAAAGAATGCAGACTATCGCCGCTAAAAGAATACTGTTACAGGCTTTGCCATTCATTCTTATCGATTCCCGCCTGCCGCAAAATCCTCGCTAGCAGCTCTTTACCGATATCGCCTTGGTGCGGGTTCGGTATTCGCAGAGTAATGTCGCCCTTGATCATAAACTGATGTCTACCTCCCGAGTACGGTCCCTCGAATCCAGCTTTTCGCAAATGAGCGATTATTCTCTGCGTTTGATCGGCCCAAAATGGGGCACTATGCGACTTCCTTTACCTTTAGCTCTATTCCATCAACTACAGGCAAAGTCAAATTCTTATAGACGCGAAACAAAATCCACTCTTCAAGAACCTCTTCAAGCTGTTCCCGGCAGATCTCAAGCGTGTCAGCATTGGCATATACACCGTCAAAGCCCGGGATCTCCCCGTAATAGGTCCCATTATCAGACAAGATTTCGTACTTCGCGTGCCGCAAAGCAGCCTGAATATAGTCGGTCAACACCCTAACACCTCCACGTTTGCGCTACCGCATGAAAGAGAAGCTTCTGGACAGCGCCGTAGACAAGAATAGCAGAGAATGAGCATACTCTCCCAGTCCGCATTAGTTTGGAGTCCTTTAGTCCTTAGTTTGGAGTCAAGACTTCTTTTGACCTACGGACTGTAGACTCCGGTCTCCAGACCTATTTAGGCTGCTGTCTCTTGCTTAACTTCCCATCCCGGGAATACAAGAACTGCCGGGTGGCATTTCAAAGCCTTAGCCAGAGCCTTCGCGCGTTCGACCCCTAACTGCACCCGATCATTCTCTATTGCTGAAATCGTTGACTGCGGGATGCCCGTGAGCTCAGCCAGATCATTCTGACTGAGTTCTTGCAACTCCCGTATGATACGCACGGATTCTCCGACGGAAACATCGATCATCCTCTTGGCAAGACGATAACTCTTCATCTCTTTTCTTCCGATAATCATGTGACGTTAATTCTAGCTAGTCATTAGTCCGGGGTCCTTAGTTTCTAGTCCGTAGTCTGGAGTCCTCAGTCTCTAGCGTGAAGACAGCTACAAACCAGAGGGGCTCCAGGTTCAAGATTTGTTTTCGTCCCTCTAGACCCCAGACTCAGGACTCAGGACTTCTTTTGCTCCAGACTCAAGACTCCGGACTACAGACTCCAGACTTTTTTCGTGCCACATCTTACTACAATGCTTGATCTACCTGCCGCTACGATGTACCCATTCGACGAACGGTGTACAATGCGGTGGGCGGTGCGCATGCGACTAAATTTGACGATCCGAGTTAAGCATGTGTCTGATAGATCTGGTTAGCGGCGCCTTCCGGCATCAGCCGCAAGAGATGAACACTAAACTCAGCGACGGTGCGCGCCGTCTGCTGGATCACGCCTTCGCCGACGTAGATCCTGGCCGACTGCGTGATTATCACGTGCATATCGTGGGGTTGGGGACTGACAACAGCGGCATGTCGGTCAACCCTAAGATGCTGAGTTGGCTGTATCCGCTCCACCGCTTCCGAGCGGAAGTGTATATAAGCGGTGCACACATAACCGACCGCGACCACTCCGACCGACAGTACGCCGAGCGCCTGGTCAACCTGATTGGCAACATCGAGGGTCACGGCAAAGCACACATCTTAGCCTTTGATCACCATTACAACCGAGACGGCACCATCAACCCGAACAAATCGAATTTTTATGTGCCCAATGAATGGGTGTTTAAGCTAACCGAGCAATACCCCGATGTCTTCGCCCCTACCATCTCGGTGCATCCGCACCGGCCTGATGCCTTGCAGGAACTTGAGAAGTGGGCCAAGCGCGGTGCACGCTTCGTCAAATGGCTACCAAACGCCCAGGGGATGAACGCCGCCGATGAAAGAAACGACGATTATTATCGGCTGCTAAAGAAACACGACATTACGCTACTAACACATGTTGGTGAGGAGGCAGCTGTAGCCACAGCGGAGGACCAAGCATTTGGGAACCCGCTGTTGTTTCGTCGGCCGCTGGAGACGGGTGTAAAAGTCGTGATGGCCCATTGCGGTAGCCTCGGCAAAAACGAAGACCTGGATAATCCCGGCACGAAGGTGAAAAGCTTCGATCTCTTTATGCGGATGATGGATGACCGGCGTTATCAGGACGTGTTGTTCGGCGATCTCTCGGCCATGACCCAGTTCAATCGCTTACCGGGACCATTCAGCGAACTCATCAAGCGTAAGGACTTGCACCATCGGCTGCTTGACGGCAGCGATTATCCGCTGCCCGCCATCAACATCGTTATTCAGACGCGCGCCCTGGTTCGACATGGGCTCATCACGCGCGAGGAACGCAAGCATCTGAACGAGATTTACGATTATAATCCGTTGCTGTTCGATTACGCCGTCAAGCGTACGATTCATCTACCAAATACACGGGAACGACTACCTGGTAACATCTTTCAGGCGCATCCGGTTCTCGATAGCTAGGAAACTATGATAAGGGACGATCGGGTACAAAATTTCTGCCAGCCAAGATACTCAGGCGTTACAAGAACACCCCTGTCGGTTTTCGTGTTGGTGGCGCTCTTCCTCGTCACGTCGGGATGTGTTCAGCCGCGTTTGTATCGGCCCGACAACATCCAGCCGGAAAAAGACTACACGCTTGCCTTTATCGAATTCGATGACCAGGGCGAGCTTTGGTCGCCATCGCAGATGACGCGCACTACGGAACTTATTAAACGAGCTAATAATGAAGCCAAACAGACGAGTCTCGTCGTCGTCTTCATACACGGATGGCAAAACAATGCCTCACCGAAACAGGAGCAAGAAGAGGGGAAGAGTCTCCATGGCTTCAAGCAGCTGCTCAGCCAAATTGTTGAAACGGCAAGTATCAACAACCCGACGTCCCCACCATCCATCATTGGGGTTTACTTGGCCTGGCGTGGCAAGTCGGCGCATAAACCTTTTAGCGGCTTTACCTTCTGGAATCGCCGGCGCACCGCCACCCGAATCGCCAGCGGCGGCGGCGTTAGCGAGGTCTTGACGCGAATTGTGCAGACGACCAATCAGAACCCAGAATCGAAGATCCTCTTGATCGGCCACTCTTTCGGCGGCCTGCTGATGGAGCAGGCTATGTCACAGTACTTGGTGAGCAGTACCGTTGGCGCGGAGGCGGGACGGTTGAATTTTCCCATCGATCTGGTCATGCTCATCAACCCGGCATCGTCGTCGCTCCGCGCTAAGCAACTCATCGAAGTATTTGCGCGTGACCGTTCCAAGGTTTACCAGGAAGACAAACAGGGCAAGCGTTACGAGCGTCCACTGATGATCTCCGTCACCTCTACGACTGACGTCGCTACCCGCGTCTTGTATCCTATGGGCACATCGTTGGGTCTTATCTTCACCCGATTTCGCACCTATGGCTCGGAATTTTGTAGCCCAACCGCGAAACAGCGACAGTTCTATCTGTACACGGGCGGCCATAACAAGATTCTCCACAGCCACGTCGTTACCGCGAAATCGCTACCCAAGCGGGACGGGGCTGGAAATGAGCTTGCGCTGCAGTTCGGGTACGACCCTGCCGCTCAAGAGGAGACGATCTCTTTCAACGGGCGCAAGCATCGCTTCACGATGAAGAAGAAACGGGGGGCATTGAACGACACGCCCTACTGGATCACGAACGTACCGAGAAGCCTGATCCCGGATCACTCCGACATCTTCGGTGTTAACACCATACGGCTTATGTCGGCATTGGTGCAAAGCACTGGCGCACTCGAACCCGACTCGCGAACGGAGCTGGTGCGTGAGACCGGCGTTAGGGCGCTCGGTCTGAACGTTCGGCCGACCGGCGAGCTCGTTTTCGCCGAAGCAGGACGTCGGATCTTCGCGCTACCGGTCGGTTCATCGACACCGGTGTTTCTGTCCTGCCTCCCACAAGACGTTGATCCGGCTGAGGTAATCGGCTTCTTTCGCACCGGGGGGGCCATAACTGTCGCGCTTAACCGGTTGATCGATGAAGCCGACAAGGAAAAGGAAGCAAAGTATCGTACCGAACTGCTTGACGTATCCTTAACCAAGGGGGGATTTCGTAAAGCAAAACCGGGCCGCCTCGCTGGATCGATGCGGTTCGTCGCCGCCAGCGGTGATCCAGTGGGCCGAAAACTCTACCTTGCTACCGAGGATGAGATTTATGTCGCCGACCTGACTGAAGGCCGGCCAGAACCAAAGCCGCTCGTTCGCATCGATGTACGGCCACAAGCCTTGTACTTCGACCCCACCAAGGAACAGTTGTTTGCGCTTGACAGTGAGAGTGGCCGGTTATACCTGGTGGATATGCGCGCCGAAACGCCGCGGGTGCGGATAGCGGCAGACGGTCTCGGCTGGCCCGCCGACGTTATCGTCGCACCTACGGACGGGCGCATCTATATCTCGGACACCAAGGACAAGCAGATCTGGCGGCTCGAGTGCGATGATGTTCGATGTACAAAACCGGAAGTGTTTGCGCGCTCCGATGCCTTCCTTGCCCCTTCGCGTCTCGCCGCCGCGCCTGACAACACGCTGTGGGTGACGGACCCTAAGGCCCGAAAGATCTTTGCCCTCTGGCCCGACGGCGAAATCCGCCAGACAATTTCTTCGCTTGCGGGGAAAGCGCAGTAGAGTCTAGTGCTTAGTCCGGACTACGGTCTCCGGACTCCGGACTCCGGACTAAGCACTATCGAAGAGTCGTCGAGAATGAAAAGCGATCGGCTGAAACCGTTTGTTGCCCACCCTGATATGGCGCTTCAAAACAAAATCAAACAACAGCGCATTGTAGCGGCGGATCTCGGTAAATACCGCGGCCTCGCTGTCGCTGATATAACCCATCGCTACCATCTTGCGCATGGAAAAAATCGGCATGACGCCCGGCAAAGGATAGTCCGAGCCATTGATAAGCCGCGCGTGCCACTCGCGCCGCACGAGCACGGTGCTAAGCGCTGGACCGATCCGATTGGCCTGGGTCATGGCTGAGATATCGCCAAACAGAAGGCCCTCGTAGCGCGACTCATCCATCAGACGCGCAAAGAGTTCAAAGTTCGATGTCTGCGGGCCGTTTGGCCCCTTATCGAGATCGATATCGCTGTCAAGTGAGGCGCAGTGGGCAACAATGACACGCACGCCGCGATCGAGCGGCCGACGCAACTTCAATGGGTTGTTCAGTCGCTGGGCTTCGGGGCTATGCACCGCTGCCTCCCCACCGGCATGCACCAACAACGGCATACCGAGTCTGGCCATCGTGTCATAGAAGCGATCGCACAAGGGCGATGCCGGGTCCATACCCATCGCCGAGGGCAGCCACTTCATCGCGCGCGCGCCGCCTTTATGCACCTTTTCTAACGCTTGTATTGCGTCGGTCCGATAAGGGTGAATGGAAGCAATCCATTCGAAACGTTTGGGATCAGACTTGGCCACTCTTTCGGCGTAGTCATTGGGAATGTGAAATAGACTCTGTTCGCGATCACGCTTGCCGCGTTCGTCATGATAGAAGTCGAACGCAAGCAACATCAGTCGCGATCCGGCTGGAAACTCAGCGTGTAACTCAACCAAGCGCTGCAGAAAACGAACATCGATCTCACCTTCAACCTCGGCACAGCTCGCATTCGAATAAAATTTCTGCCCAATGTAGGGAAAAGGGTGAAGTAGACTGTAGTTGGCAGGGTTTACATAGATGCTGCGCTCGCTATCACCAACGCCGACGAGATGGACATGGGAATCCCATAGCTGTGTCGCGCCGATATTCTTCCAGGCCGCTTGCAGTAGTTCGTGTTTAGCCAACCGTGGCGGCAATGGGCCGGCGAGACATGGGTTCCAAATACCCTGGTCTGGCCAATACCTCCACGCCGGGTAGCCGACCGCCGCCAGGCCACCAGCGCCAAGTGTCCCGAGAAAAACACGCCGCTTCATAGCAAGACCTCCCTTTGATGGCCGTCGCAAGTTACAACCTGGTGATCAGCTCACGGCTCACGTATGCACGATACTGGCGCCCTTGATCATATTGTCAGGTATCTTGGCTGGTGCTGGGTAAGCCTGTATGTACTTAATGTTGTTCAACGGAAACATGAGCACCGTGCCATCCGCCTCTACCATCAGGTATTGGTGTTTCAGTACTTGCTCGATCCGACTTGCAATCATCTGGTCATCGCGTACTTGTTTCGGAAAATCAAAGGAAAATTTGGTTCCGTCCGTAAAATGTATCGTCAATGCACGTTTCTCTGCCACAGTGTCCTCCCGGTCTATTCCTCGATGTCATCAGTTAGGTCGTAACCTGTCGGGAACTTTCGCCCCGAACCCATTGCTTGGCCACGTCGATTTCTTCTATATCAAAATACCTTGGCTCGGCCTTAACGAACAATGACGCCAGCTTTGGCAAGAGCCGTTGCCATGACTTATTACCAACCGCTGCCACTCGTTCAATGTACCGATGATGGCCTTTAACAAAAGCGAAATGTTTAAAAAGGGCACTGATGTCATCCCAACCATTGAATTCGGTGACGTTAAGTACAAGCCCTTGAGCCTTGCTAGTGGATTCGTCAATGCAGCCGCCTCGCTGCGGAAAAGGATCTTGAGGATCCCCTGTTTTATCAGCAGATCCGCGGTGCTCACCTTTGTATAGAGGTTCTTCAACTGTGCATCGAAGTCGGAACCAAGGAAGGCGAAGGCGGCGATAAGGGCGCCGGTACTGATACCCGTCACCAGCTTGAAGTTCGGGCGCGTTCCCGCCTTTGTCCACCCGGACAGGAAGCCCGCGCCGAATGCGCCGTTCGAGCCACCGCCCGAAAGCGCTAGCGAATCATATATAGGGACCCCATTCTCATCGCGTGGAAACTCGCCCCTTGATTCATCTAGAACCGACTGCACAGCGTCGGCCTGAGAGTGCTGTGTGATCTGACCGCCCCATGTCCGTATGTCGGGCATCCCGACAATTTCAGCCCTATTGATTTTGTCGACGGGCACAGCATTACGAGGCAATGTGGCACAACCCGATGCGAAGAGCAGGATGCAGGCTAAAACCAGTAAACGCCTGTAGGCCGCGAGTGGGCGAAACCTTGGAATTTTTTTGAAACGGCTAGCTCGCATGCCGACTCTCCGTCGTCAAGATGGAAGACGATGTGAATAATCCTAAAACTATTCCAGATAATTCTACACTTTTTATATACACGGCTACTCGAGACTCGTCCTCAAGTCGGGCAACGGAGTCATCAACGTCAAGGGCATTAATCTATGGCCTTCGCTCCTAACCGGTGCGAAGTGGGTTATTTCTGGTCATACAGGTTTGCTAGACGCCTGTCCCGCGGAACGTTCCTGAGTCGGCTTAATGTACTACCCGGGCCGCGAGATCCCGCATGAGCCTTTGAAAGTCCGGCGCTTGGTTGACCAGCTCAGGCGCCGACTCTATCAATAGATCTACGTCTTCCTTTGGTAATTGTAAGGTGGTTGGGATCGTCTGTAGCCTTCGTCGGCGGGACCCGTCGTCGACGGATTCGAAGCTCACATGCACCATATATAGGTCCAGATTCGGCGGTCGATCGGCGTCGGTAACCCGAAAGGCCTGAAAGCAACTCCCAGTTACCTCACGGCGGCACTTGTTACGATTTGATCGCTGGGCACAGATGTTTGCCGCGTGCGACGTGCATGCGGCACGTTTTTTATCATAACTTTCAGTGTCTTTGGCAAGATTCTTCATGCTCTTTCGAACGAGATCAACGGTCTCGTACGAGTAATTGGCAAGCGGGCTGGTGGCGGCAACCCGGACGGATGTGGCGGCACCCGGGGGTTTTGGTTTGAGATCGCCCTTGAAGTCGCGCTTAGGTCTAGCGTCGACAATGATGACCACCAGTCTTCTGATGGTTCCGTCGAGAAGCCGATCTGCCTGGCTCCAGGGTGTATCGCGCACGGCAAAAACGAGTCCGGGAATGCGTATACCGATATTGTCGGCAATACCGCTGTCCAGCAAATGAATATAGGGTCGGCGCTCCGTATGCTCGTAGCTGACAAAATCCCTGGCCTGCGCGTAGACCAGTGCATTGCTCTCGACCCCCGCTTCCAAGGCCGCTTGTACCCAATCTGGCGTTGTGTATCCACATAACGTCTTGTCATAGTTCTTGAGCGTAATTGGCGTGAAACCGGGCGTGAATGCCAACGAGGCGGCCACCGCCCGAGCCACCGAAAACCGTGAGAGATCCGAGCAAAGCGCATCGAATTTGCCCTGTACGAATGGAAACTGCGATCCTATCCCCATATCGGTGGCGTTAACAATGACCATGGGCCGGGCCGCCTGCATGTCCGAAAACGTATGCCCATCGAATATCTCCTTGTCGAAATACTCTGCCGCGAGATCGCCGCGGCTGAAGGTGCCGGACCATAGGCGCGGCCACTGCAGGGGATTTAAAACGCGCCGCTTGAGCGCGCGCTCCATGTTCTTACTTAAGACGTCGTTCCTGAACCGAGTCAGGAAAGCATCCTTACCGTATAGGCCATAGTAGGCGTTGACGATGCTGGCCGCAGACGAGCTACTGATGATATCGACTTCATCCAGAAGCGTTCGCCTTCCGTTGTCGATGTGCAGGGTGTCGAGATAACTCAGAACACCATAATCAAGCGCCATCGCCCGCGTGCCGCCACCAGACAGACTGACCACGACGAACAGCTCATCTGTATTTTTTTCACCCAACGCCAGATTGGCAAATCGATAACCCTTACTTTCATTGACCTGATCGATAGACGGGTTGATCGGATAGCTCGCGCAACCAGCGATCAATATCAGAATCGCTGATAACCAGAGGCTGTGCACCAATCTCATTATTTGCCCTCCTGACGTGAACTCGTAACCAGCGTAACGGCAGACCAACCGATGATCTTACACGCACTTTTTGCCTTTTTGATGCATTTTGGTGATGTCCGCAAACCTACCTGCCCTCCCCCGATTCAGCGTCTGGTCGAGGACCGTGTATCTTCAGCTTTTTCAATAATCCGCCCAGCAAGCTGCGCCGTTCCTTTGGTACCTCACCAGCGGAATCGTCACCTGCGATGGCAGCTACGCAGGGGTTCATTTCGCCGGTACCTGCTTCCGCCGTCACCAACAGGAAGGCGGGGTTGAAGAAAGGAAGCAGTAGCTTGCCCAACGCCCGCTTTTTACCTTCAACTCGGTAGTCAAGCTTTGACAATGTTCCCACGACCCGCACTGGTGGGCCAACCTTGAAGAGGCTTGCTTTCTTGCGGGCGGGTTTGAGCAGCAAGTCTAATTCTTCGGTACCCAAATTTACGGTCCCAGTTCCTCCCACGCTGGTCTTGCGCATATCGATCAGGATAATCTTGCTTTGCGCCACGCCGTTCCTTACCTCGAAAGGCCAGACCATACAATTCAATTTAGTCTCCTCCTTGGTCTTCAACGCCACCGCCGCTACCGAAACGATGCCCGTCAGCAGGTCAGCGCCCCACACACCCAATCCGCCGTGACCAATGGTTGACGGCCCACTGACGACCACGATCGAACCGTTGGCGTTTGCGAATAAACTACGCAGGTTGGTACCACGCCCGGTTAAGTCGATATCTGCGTCGAGCACACTTTCGATAAGATCCGTCACCTCAAACACCTTGAGCAAGGTGCCATAATCGACCTGTTGGCCTGTCAGTCGGAACCTCACCACCGGTGTGTCTTCGGTGGCGTCCACATCCAGTTTAACGGATAGCTCGCCACCCGATAGGCTTCCCTTGAAAGGCGATATGAGCAGACGACCGTTTTCCAATTTTGCTTTCAGGGAGAGATCACCCAGGTCCGTCCGACCCGCTAACATGACAGTGACGTTAAGATTCAGCTCAAGGTCGACACTACGAAGCGCTTTGACCGGGATCGTGACATCCGGAATTAACCGCCCATCGTCCTGCTTTGCAGGCGCCTGGTCCTTACGTTTCTGTAGCGCTCTCGTTAAATCCTCTATATGAAACTCGTCCGCCCGCAAACTAGCGATAAGCTTTGGTCGTGGCCCGGACGTAACTATCTCGAGCTTGCCGGTAGCGTGGTTACGGTCGACTTTGATCTCGAGTTTGCTAAGGCGGTATTTGTCACCGGCATTGACGAATTGACCGCTAACGGCATAGGGGCCAGTCGGCGGTAACTCGGCCTTTAACAACGGATCTAACCCGCTCAGGTTAGTCCCGTTCACGCTGAGCGTGAGGTCGTAATCTTTTCCGTCGATTGGCCAGGTCAATGTGCCCCTTGCGTCCAAAGCCGCATCAGGCATGCTCGCAGATACAGTGACAGGCCAGACTTTGGGGTCTTTCACTAGATTGGCAAGGCTAGCGGTCATGAACCTTGAACTGACAGGTACATCACGGATCGTGCCCTCAATCGCCATTTCCAGTGCCTGTCCACGATCCGCCTTGACCTCGCCGTTGAATATCTTGATCGGAATGAATTCCCCATTCTCCTTGGCGAGATAGTCCACCTCCGCTGACTGCACCGTCAGCCGGAAGGTTGATTGCTGCAATAGTGCTTCGAGCGTTTTGCCCTTACCCGCAAAGCTAATATTGGTGTTCGTTGCAATACCGCGTAGGCGGTCGATGTCGGAAAACATCTTCAGCGCTTCTGCCACGTGCAAGCGATCGGTCGAGGCATCGAGCGTCACACTAGGGGTTTCGCCGCGCGCATCAAGCTCGAGGCGACCTTTTATCTGAAGACCTGGCACAGATACCTGGATCGGCGCCAACGTCGCGCGCCCGTTATCAAGTTTAGCGCGCATCGCAAGACCACGAACCGTTATTCGGCCGCCGGTGACTCGCTCGATCTCAATATTAAGGTCAGCATCAAAGGCGCGTAGGGTATTCTGTGGGATTGCAAGGCTAAGCGGACCGGACGAGGTGCCGTCAGCGCCGGTTTGCTCATCGGTACTGATAAGGCGTGCGATGTCGGTGATAGTAGACGCGAGCGTCGCCGTCACATGCGGGCGAGGCCCGGTCGTTACGAGACCGAGCACACCGCTGATATCGGTCTTGCCGATCTCGCCCTTGAGACCCGTGATCGTGTAGCGACCATCACCGTCGGCAACACGACCAGACAGATTATACGATCCAAGTGCCGGCAGCGGAAAACCAAGCAGTGGCTCCAGGGCATCGAAACGCTCACCCTTGACCTTTGCTTGGAGGTCGAAACCCTTGGCTTTCTTGGGCTCGGCAACTGTGCCGTTTGCATTCAAGGTCGCACCAACGCCGCGCGCGGTAAGTGTGACCGGCCAGGGCTGGGTTGGTGTAATCAGTTCTCCCAGTGAACCTCCTACCAGGGATGCACTAATAGGTATATCGGCATACATGCCCGCGATATCAAAACTGACCGGCCGGCCACGAGGTATTGCCGCCTTACCTCTAGTAATAGCGAGACGGGTGGGTGCCTTGGCGCTTCCAAGGTGCCCCTTGAGCGCAGTCATAGTGAGGTCTCTATCGCGGATGACCGAACGGGCGGATAAACCATACGGTCCTAACGCGGGCAGCTTGGTGTCCAGCAGGGCGGATAGGTCGCTGAACTGCTTGCCGTCTAGCCGAACCGAAAGATTAAATACTTTAGTATCGACTGGCCGCGCCACGCTGCCGTCAAGGTGTAGTGTCGCGCCGGCAGCGTGTGCCCGACCCTTGATCGGCCACGGGTTACTGAGTTTAGCCAGTTCAGTGAGCGAGCCGCCCACCAATTCCAGGGTAAAGGGGGCATTGCCATATGTACCTTCGATATCCAGTTCAACTGGCTTGCCGTACGGCGCGAACGCTCTCCCGTTGGTAACGGTAATCGGCGTCAACGTATCTGTTTTGCCTAGGCGACCCCTGAGCTCCGTCACGCTGTAGCGTTCGGCTGCCTCGGCTACGCGACCCGACAATTTGAAAGGTCCAAGCGCCGGGAACGCGATATCAAATAGTGGTGCGAGCTCGCCAAGTTGTGCGCCTTCGACCGTGACCTGCAGATCGAATCCCTCGCCTTCAACCGGCCGAGTGACAATTCCTTCGGCGTTAACTGTTGTCCCGACGGCCCGCGCCGTGAGCTTGACCGGCCACGGCTTGGCGGCCATGAACTCAGCCGGCGTGCCACCCAGAAGCGAAAGCGTGAATGACACGTCACGATATTTTCCGGTACCTTGGATCTGGACCTGTTCCTCCTTGGTCAGCACCGCCTCAGCATCGGTAACGGCAAAGCGGTACACACGATCGGCACTTAAACGATAACCGATCATGGACTGCCGCGCTGTCATTAATTTTATGTCGAGCAGCTTACGGGTTTCCTCGGGTTTCTTTTCTTTGAATATCCAGTTGTTGGGGCCGCCCGGTCTGCCCTCGAGCAATATATCCGCGCCATCGAGGGCAAGACTCAAGACCCTCAAGTCGCCCCAGATGAGTGGTAACAGCGCCACCTGAAACTCGAGACGGTCAGCGCTCGCAAAGTTCGGCCGCGACGCCCACTCGGGGTTAGCGATGTGCACATCCTCGACCACGATCCTGGGCCGGAGTGAGGGCGTCAGCGACATCTCACCGTCAAGCTTTACCGACCGGCCGAGGAGCGCGCCGACTCCCGATTGCAACGGGCCACGGTATACCGATACATCGAGCGACAACAGAACCAACAGCAGCACCGCAACCACAATCACCACCGTAACGGCAGACCAACCGATTATCTTACGGATGCGCACTTTTCGCCCTTGATCGCATGTTTGGTGATGCCCTACTTACCTATTTCCACCGAGATGAGGATACGATGAGCGAGTCATCTTTGGGGTTGTCGTTAAATTGTGCCACAGTTTCCACGTTCGCGCCGATGGCCTGCACTCGCCCCTCACGCACACCCAGCAGAAAGCACCGGTTTCGCCACGAACGGTAGTTGAAGGTACCGGTCATCACAAAGTAGGATGCTCGGCAAGCAGGCATAAAATCACCTAGGATAAATAGTTGCCCGAAATGAAGGCTATGACCCGCCGCTATTATCTCTTTATGTTAAGCCCGACTGTGCTGGCGCTTATCGTCGTGCTGCTCGCTACCGCCGCAGCGCCAGACCGAAGGTTTCAACATGTACCGTACGCAATTCTGAGTCTCGGTCTTATCATGGTCCCATTGATTCTGATCGGTTCGTATTTCCTTTTCTCGCCTATCACACACGATTTAGACGGTCGAGGAAATTTCGGCCAGGCACAACGCCGGATTCGGAGCTTGCCATGGTTATCAGCCGGTTGGACGTTCGTTCTCGCGCTGGTTTGGGCGCAGCCGATGTTTTATTTCGAATCCGTTTTTTGTGACGCCTGCGGGGGCGATTCGTTGTCCGTGCCGATGCTTCATCCTCTGTTGCTGAACGTCGTCTATGCTATCTGGGAGCATATATCTATTTCCTGATCAACGACTACACCTTATCCCTCAGGCAGGAACTGTTTCGACAGTCTAGCACCGTGATAGAGCCGCATGGTGGTCGGCTTCTCTACAAACTAGCCCTCGCGTTTGTCGCCACCGCGTTGATACCGGCATCGCTGGTGTTCTTGGATACCTTCCTTCTCCGTGACCTACGCGAGCTTCAGGGCCTGACTACGACACAGGCGCTTCAGATAGATATCATGGGAGCGGTTGTGTTCGTCGGTATCATCGTCGTCTTCATTGCACGCAGCTTGACGCGGCCGGTAAGAAGTCTACTGACCGGCATGCAACAAGTGCATCAAGGTAATCTGGAAAGCAAAGTGCCCGTTCTCTCCGACGACGAAATCGGTACACTCTCGCTGCGATTCGATGAGATGGTGGAAGGTTTGAAGGACCGCAATTTTATCCGGCAGACCTTTAGCAGATTCGTACCCGAAAGTGTTGTCGACACCGTGCTTAAAGATCGGGGTGTAGTTCACCCGCAATCGCGCGAGGCGACGATCTTGTTTACCGATATTGCAGGTTTCTCGACAATCTGCGAGCAGCTACAACCCGAGCAAATCATTACCATGCTCAACGAATACTTCACAACAATGGCGGAACCGATCCATCAATACGGTGGGGTCATCACCCAGTTTCAGGGTGACGCCATGTTGGTCAGCTTCAATCTACCGGTAGAGGATCCGGATCATGCCGCCAACGCCGTGCGGGCCGCACGGGCGTTACAACAAGTAGATACAAGCCACCGCTTTCTCTCCGGCATTATTCTAAACACGCGTGTCGGCATTAGCACCGGACACGTCGTTGGCGGCACCGTTGGCGATGCCGATCGTCTCGGTTACACGGTACATGGCGATGAGGTCAATCTTGCCGCCAGGCTGGAGCAACTCAATAAGGAATACGGAACACGCGTGCTGGTTGCCCAGCGCACCGTCGAATTGGCCGGCAACGGCTTCGAATTCCGCAAGATTGATCAGGTAAGGGTGCGTGGCCGCGAGACGCCGGTGACGGTTTATGAACTCACGATTGATTCTGTGTCATAAAGCGACGGCTGAGGAAGCGGAGACGAGCTACTGCGCCAAATACAGAACTACCAGGACGATCAACCCCCAGATAATTAGACCAACCGGGATCGCCACCAGAAGCCCTTTAAATAGATCAAAATCGCGATGCACGGATAGGTCCGATCCTTCGAATAGTCCTGCTGATTTCATAGACGTCCAATGTATCCTTACTTCACTATTCCGTGTTATCAATGCGCTCCTTGCGTCCAACCCGGACTGATTTAGGGGCGTCTACGCCCAAGCGCACTTCGTCGCCTTTTATCGCAAGAACCGTTATTTCGATATCGTCACCAATACACAACGTCTCGCCCAGGCGCTGTATTAAGATCTGCATCATGCCGCCTCTCCACTTCGTGACCCACGCAAAAAACGCTTCGGCCCGTAACGCATATAAGCCGTCCTCAGGGTGGAATCCCATAACCCTGGCATTGATCGCAGGCGTGCCCGGCTATGCCTGGCCCTTACCATTGGGTTTTCTCTGGATGGTGTTCCCTTGGTGGGATTGTTCACGCCGTAATATAATGCGAGCTACCGTTGTTTTCGCAATCACCAGGCGCCAACTTGTTATCCGTAGGCGAAGCGAATGAACGCCAATACCCAAGTGCATGCGTCTACGATTTCTTCTGCAGTGCTTCTGCTGTGGAGAGCGCTCGAATCCTGCGGATGTGATGGTCGGGCTCTGTTCGCGCAGGTCGATCTTGATCCCGATAGGCTGCATGACCCCAACGCGCGCTACCCTTTCACAGCGCTTACACGACTGTGGAAATTAGCGGCAGCGGCGACGCGAGACCCGTGTCTTGGGCTTACCGTGGCGCGTTTTTGGCACCCGACCACATTTCACGCATTGGGGTATTCCTGGATGGCGAGCCAAACTCTTAAGGATGCCCTGATGCGCATGGCCCGCTATTCGGCAATCGTTACTGACGCCGTAAGCATGGATTTGACCAGCTCTGCCGAGGGCTTCGAATTCACCCTACAGCCGAAGTTCGCACCGCCAGCCGATGAGGCCATCGACGCCGGTATGGCCATTGTATTAGGAATGTGTCGAACCAGTTACGGTTCGACCTTCAATCCGTTGCGGGTCACAATGCAAAGAGATACGCCCGCAATTGTAGATACATTTTCGCAGGTCTTTCGCGCCCCAATACAGTTTTCGGCACCGGAAAATATGTTGCTATTCAGTAACGCCGACCTAACCGCACCCTTGCCCACCGCAAACGCAGAGCTGGCACGCGCGAATGACCGGGTCATCACCGGCTATTTAGCTCGATTCACCCATGACAGCATTAAGATTCGAGTCGAGGCCAAGCTTCTCGAGCAGTTATCCTCTGGGCGTGCAACGCAAGGATCGATTGCAAAGGCGTTGGCCATGAGTCCCAGGACCCTTCAACGCAATCTAAAACAAGAAGGTACGAGCTACAAACAACTGCTAGACGACATGCGCCGCCAGCTGGCTTCGCAATACATCAAGGAATCGCGCTTATCGGTAAACGAAATAACTTTTATGCTGGGTTTCTCTGAGCCCGCGAATTTCTCTCGTGCCTTCAGGCGCTGGACGGGTGTATCACCCAGCGAATATCGTCTCTCCTAGACTAGGACGGCTAAAGCAACTGTCGCAATAGCGAGTTTCGCGCCGGCACTTGACTGTATTATCGATCATTGCACCAGCGGTATGTTTCTTGCCATCTCCATTTTGACCATAGCATCTAATTTGTTATCCACCTGAAAGAATCGCACCACCTTCTTGGGAGGCAGCACCTTCTTGAAGCGCGGAACGTATTTCCTTTTCACCTTAAGTCTCGCCTTTTCGATCGACAAAAATTCGTTTAACAAACCCAAGGCTTTGTCATCCGATAAGTTTCCACTGACATAACTGTCAGCATAGCTGGTAATCAGCTTTATGCGTCTGTCATTTACCTTATCGATTGCCGCTCGGTAGTCGTTATAAACCGGCCAAAACTTATTGCTGTCTTCTCTGTTGAGCTGCATGTTCCTCTCAACAATGACTTCCCTCCCCAACTGCGCCATCGCTCGGGTTAACTCGATTTCTCCTTTGAACTGCTCGTAACTACCCTGAGCAAAAACCGTTGTCGCCAGTGTCGCGCCAACAAAAAGTAGACCAATTATCGAAATCCTTCCAAGTATATTCACGTACTACTCCTTTCTAGTGTCAAAATTATACGATCGCCTTACTGGCCGAACACCTGGCTCCACAGTTGAGTTTGCCTGTCTACCTTTCCGGTTGCCGTTTTGGTGATCTCCAATTGCATACCGTCCTTACTCATGTAGATTTGCGCCTCGAAGTCGACGGCCCCAATGGGCGCATCGATCAGTTTGCAGCGCAGCGCGTTGAGTGCCTGCAGTGGCGTCATCCCCTCGATGTGTCCCTTAGCGAAACTGACCCGTAAGTTGATGCCAACCTCGGTCAACAAGGCAACAAAATTATCGCGGCTGATGATGTCCGCCGGCGCTTCGGCATGGGACTTAACCTGGAATGGTTCAGTTACCCCACCCCCTAGCTCTTTGGGTCGAAACAGCCGGCAAACACGGAAGCGATCGATGGTGAGCTTTCCCCCTTTCTTCGTCACGACATTGGCTTTGAGCTTAGCTTCGATGTCGGTCGGTTCCGCAAATGCTTGGCTAGGAAGAGCAAAGAGGCCGGATAAACCTATCACGACGGCCACGATTCCTGAGATTCTTATCATTCTCTTCTCCTTTTCATGTGCTATTCTGAGAACAAGGAATGGCATCAACATTCTCTTGCAGCGCAGAGGCTACCATTGGTCGGAAGTTAGGCAAAGGGCCAGTACAAAATTAGTTTCCGGCAGTCGTTAGCGGTAGTATAAATGTGTAGTGCGCTATCTAGCACGTACTCGCTTTGAGAAGCTTGCGGCTTAGCCACCCGTTGGTTCTTTAATCGGAAGCATTATGAAAAAAATACTAGCGATTTATTCGGTCGCGTTTATAGCCGTCACCCTTTCACTGCCTGTAACCGCCGCCGATCTTGGAAACTGGGAACGCTTTGCCATCAATGTCGGCACCTTCGTAACAGACAACAATACCGAGATGCGTCTTGACGCCACAAGTGGGGCTCTGGGCACCACACTCGATTTCGAAGACCAGCTAGGTTTGGACGAAGATGAAGATGTGACGAGGTTGGACGGTTTTTGGCGATACGGAAAGCGATCGCGCCTGGATTTCAGTTTCTTTACGATCGATCGCGACGCCAACAGGCCCGTAACCCTTACCATTAATTGGGGCGATGAAACCTTTACCGCGGGGACCCCGCTTCGCACACAGTGGGAACTAGATATTACCAAATTGGCCTACACCTACTCGTTTGTTCGAAACCCAAAGCTCGACGTCGGTATTACGGGCGGCTTTCATGTCATGGACATACGGGCGCGCCTGACCGATTCAACGACGGGGGACTTCGACGAGGGCGACGAAACCGCGCCGCTGCCAGTGATCGGGGCGCGTGTCGCCTATCGATTTACTCCCGAGTGGGTGTTCACCGCTAGCAGCGAGTGGTTTGGCATCGAGGCTGATGATATTGACGGTCGATTGCTGGATACACGGATCGGCATCGAGCACAACACCTTTAAAAACGTCGGGTTCGGCGGCGGCTTCAATACGATGGATTTCGACTTGGATTCAGACGACAAAGGCGACAGCGGCAGCTTCGACATGACCTACGAGGGATTTCAAATCTATGCTAAGGCGTATTTCTAGCGCTCCGCTGCCACTGAGTATTCTTCGATTAAGGCAGATGACGACGATGGCCAGCTGCTAGATTCCCAAACCGCGGTAGAGTATGACGTCTGGAAGAATGTCGGTTTCGGGCTTAGTGGCGGCGCGAGCGACTAGAACTGAAACCAAACGCCGGCGCCCCAATAAGAGATATCCTGCACAAAGAACTGACCGAATGGTGAAACGCCATCGTAGTAAACCAGTCGTGCACTCATGGCGCGCCCCTCTGGGCCCCTATTGGGGCCGAACCGATAACCAACCATCGCGCTCGAGCCTGGTCCCCAGTTCCGTTGCTCCAACCATTTGACGTCGATGCCGCCTAACCACCCCTTCGCGTGTCGATAATCGATACCGGCTTGGTATAGCCCGCGTTCGAGTTCACGCGGATCGACATGCACCGCATAGGCACCCCCGGCATAGGGTCGCCAGCCGTTCCACTTAAAAGCGAACAAAACATCGATGGCCTCGAAGCTGAGGTTGATGCGCTGCGGTGGATTAGGGCCGAGCAGCAGTTCGTCCCCGAGATGAGAGCTCTGGTGAAAGAACCGCGCCCGCAGGGAAAATGGTCCACGCCGAAAGCTGAACGGCACCCCGACCTGGTAGTCTGTATTAATAAGATCGTTAGATGGCCCGTCCAGATTGAATTGGGAAAATGCGGCGGCAAAAACACTCACCTGCCAGCCGTCATCCTTACCCTGGCTCGAGCGCCGATAAAGCCCGAAGCTCTCGCCGATTCCTACGAACCAGGCCGAAACGCGGTCGGCATCCTCGAACGGTTCCAGATCGGCTACAACCATGAAATTCTGCGGTTCTTTCGGATCGGCGACGAGTCGGGTGAACACATCGCCCTTCGGGTACCAGCCGCCCTCGCCCGCCCACACCGATGTTCCCGATGTGCAAATAGCGGTGAAACAGATCAGCGTCATGACCCACAACCCTTTCTCGACCGGCGGTATATAGAGTTTCATCATTTACCTCCTAAATCTTATTGTGAGCGCATTCGTGCCGCACTCATTCTCCCCGCAGCGCCAGCGCTGGTGACGTGCGTGACATTTTGAATGCGGGATAAAGGCCGGCCAACAGCGCCGCCACCACCGCCAAAGATAATCCGTATATGAGTACAGCAGGGTCAATAGAGGTTTCCAGGCTCCAGCCGAAGGAACGACGATTAATAACTAGGGTTAAGGCGAGCGCCATGCCGATGCCCAACGGCAAGGCCAACAGTCCCGAACAAAATCCCATTAAGCCCGTTTCCACCGTCACTAGTTGCCATACTTGGCGCGGCGTGAGGCCGTTGGCGCGCAACACGGCGAGCTCGCGTGCACGCTCGAGCTGCAAGGCGGTCAGTGCGCTTAGCACACCTACAAAGGCGACAATTGTGGCCAATAGCCGCAAGATATTCGTAATCGCGAACGTCCGATCGAAGACTTGGATCGAGGCCTCACGCAGGGCTTGGTTTGAGCGAATAAAGAGGTCATGCTCGCCCGCCACGTTGCGTAGTTTTTCTATTAATGCATCAACGTTGACTCCCGGCTGGGCGTATATCCTAATGAAGGTAATCTTGCGGTCATTCCAATAGCGATTGTAGGTATTGCGACTGATGCTCACCCTGCCCTCGTCGGAACCGTAGTCATAATAGATACCGGCGATGGTAAACCGGCGCTCGCCCTGGCCCGTACGGAGCGAGATGGTGTCGCCCAAAGCGACAGCGTGGCGATAGGCATAGGGTTCAGACACCAGTACCGCGTCGTCGTTTTCGAAGGCCTGCCACGCCTCGTCCGTATTCCCGTGCTTCAACTGATACAGCTGAAACTGTTCTCGATCTACCTGCGAGACCAGCAACTGTTGAACTCCCTTAGGGCCATCCAAGCGGACACGCCGACCGCTGCTTATGGCCGCCACTTGTGGTAATACAGACACCTGTTCAATAAAACGTTTATCTAATGTCGCCGCGCTCGGCCCGGTTTGTGCGACCGGGGCGGCGACGTAGATATCCGCCCGCAAGCTCGCGCTCAGCCAGTCGAGGAATGATTGACGAAAACTATCGATCATAATGCCAACCCCGACCGTGGCTGAGATCGCAACGGCGAGGGCGGCGATGGCGACGCTGGTGCGGCTCAAAGTTGCCGCCACACTGCGCGTTGCCAAACGCCCCAGCAAACCAAATAGCGTGCCCATAATAGGTTTGAGTCCTCGCATGAGCCACACGGTTACGATGGGAATGACGAGCACGAAGCCCGCCACCAATACAAATAGGGCGCTGAAACCAAGCACGAGGCTGTGGCTCGGCATAGCCAGCAGCCCGATACCTAATACAACGAGGACAAGGCCGACCAAGGCAACTCGGGGGGCGCGTCGAGTGACGCGAATTTCGACGGCCGAGCGCTGTAATACGGTGCTCACCGGTGCGCCCGTGGCCTCCCAAGCCGGCGCCAATGCCGCTAATAGGGTGGCACCGATACCGACAGCCGCGCCCTTAAGCAACGACAGTGGCGTAATCGTCAACTCGCTTACCGATACGACGAAGTACAGATCATTGATGGTTCGCACCACCCGCTCTACTAGGCCGTCACCCAAAGCAATGCCAAGCGCGATGCCGCACACGGTACCGATACCACCAATCAACAGCGCTTCCGCAATGACTTGGCGAAAGATCTGCGGACGGGTCACCCCCAAAGCACGTAACGTGCCGACAAGCTCACGGCGTTGGACCACGGAAAACGTCATGATGTTGTAGATCAGGAACATGCCAACTAGCAATGCGAGAAGGCTCAGCGCGGTGAGATTGACCCTGAATCCACGTGTCATTTGGTTCAGTGCTTGCGATCGGCGTCCAGAACCGATAATCGTCGCATCCTTCGGCAACATGCGCTGAATTCGCCGTGTGAGTTCGGCGTCGCCGTCGGCAATGATGAGATCAATCCGGCTGAGTCGCCCCTGCATACCCAACAGCTCTTGTGCCGTGGCAATGTCGGTAACGATCACTGAGGCAAGGCCCTGTTGCGTGACACTATCTGCAGGCGCTATCAGCCCAACGATGACTAGCGAATGATGAATGGTTCCAATCCGCAACCTGAGCGTATCACCCGCCTTGAGGCCCAATCGATTCGCGGTACTGCGGGTTATGAGACCGGTTGCCGGCTCCGACAACAGTCGCGTTAGACCCGGCGTATTCCGATCACGACTGACATGGGGTCGAAATCCTGCTTCGGCAAACGGATCGATGCCAAGCAGGGTAAACGTGTGACCGACAAAGTCCGGTGATCGGGCATGGCCTTCTATCACCGGGGCAGAGGTGCGTACCTGCGCATCGATACGCAATCGCCGATAAGTCACCTCTGACAAGCCCTGCGGCCCACCTACCACTTGATGGGTCGCCTGGCCAGTCAGTGTTTGTACCGAAAGACTAAACGCACGGCGTGCACTCTCGTTGGCGAGGTCGATGGCGACGACAACCGCGACACCGAGTGCCACCCCTAACACCGATAGGCCGACTACCCACGGATGTCGTGATAGATAGCGTAGGCTAGCACGCCGAAGTATCATCGCGGATCCGTATGTCGGTTAAAAGATGAGCAAAGGCGGCCGTTGTCGAACGTGAGTACGCGGTCGGCTAGATTTACCGCATCTCGACTGTGCGTCGCCATTATTAGTGTCGTACCGCTTGCCCGGTGCATACGTGCAAGCAACGCCAAGACCTCTCGCCCCGTATCCGTATCCAAATTACCGGTAGGCTCATCGGCGAGTACTAGCGACGGCTTGTGGACTAATGCGCGCGCGATGGCGACCCGCTGCTGCTCACCCCCCGACAGTCGATCGGGAAAACTAGCAACCCGATCTGCCAGGCCGACTTCTTCTAATAGATCCTGAGCAAACGTACGCGCGGCCGCGTCGAGCCTGCCATTCAGCTCTAGCGGCAATAACAGGTTCTCTTCAACCGTGAGGGTGGGAATAAGGTTAAAAAACTGAAATACGAAGCCGATGTGCTGACGCCGGAACAGGGTACGCGCCGTTTCAGACAAACTACCCAAAGATGCCCCGTCGACATGCACCTCGCCGGCGGTGGCTAGATCGATACCACTTATTATGTTAAGCAGCGTAGATTTCCCAGATCCACTGCGACCGAGGAGCGCAATGAATTCATTGCGCCCTATCTCAGCATCCAGATCGCGGAACACGACGCGCTGCTGTTCACCTTCGCGGTAGATCTTTGTAAGACCACGCGCCTGTACCAATGATGTATTCATGCCCTATATCGCTCGATAGCCCCGCCTGAAATGCTTGCTGCTTCTGGCGTATGTAGTACCTATGATATCGTTCCCATGGCGACAACTGCATTATATGTAGATAGTTCACACAAAGGGGCTGGTATGCGCTACCTGCACACTCACTCACTTAAGATTCTGAGCGCCGTGTTCGCCATTTGGCTGGCCGGCGGCAGCTGCCCATACGCAATTGCAGCAGAAGTAACAGAATCCCCTGGCGCCGACAAGGCCACAGCGCAAGGACTAAGTGATACTGAACTGACGGTACTGGCGGGCAAGCTGACCCCTGAGGAACGTATGGCGTTATTGGCGCGACTTAGCGACGGCCAAGTTCGTCAGCTACTGATCCACCAATTGGACAAGGTCGCGATCGCCGGGGCCGACGACGAGATGAGCATGACGGCTCACTTTCTGGGAGATATGCAATCCAAGGGACAGCTGATTCGCGAGAATTTGCGCCATACTTTAGCCGAGTTAAAGAATCTTCCCACGGTTTTTCCCTTTGCGGTCGAGAAACTCACGGTAGGCCGGGGTAAGCACCATCTCTTCTGGGTTGTGCTCGGCATGGCCGTGATGTTCGCGCTCGGTGCCGCCGCCGAGTGGTTATTTCGTCGTGCCACGGCACGCGTGCGCCAGCAGTTTGAGCAAGTCGAGACGGAACAGGTACTCACCAGATTTGGCTATCTGTGCCTGCGTGTGCTCTTGGATCTGCTGGCCATAACCGTATTTGCGCTAGCGGCGATAGGGGTTTTCTTCATCATGTGGCAAGGCCATGAACCCACGCGCATCGCCGTCACCACTTACCTCGCGGCAGTGATGATTGTTCGGCTCAGCGCCCTAGTGTCCCGATTCCTCTTGGCGCCCGCTGCCCCCGCATTACGGCTGATACCACTCGACGACGCCAGTGCCGGCTATGTGCACAACTGTATATTGTGGTTTGCCATCCTGGCGTCGTTCGGTTTTTTGACTTGTGGCCTGATGCAGCTCCTGGGCCTGGATGAAAGTCTGCACCAGCTACTGCTGCTGATGGTAAGGGTGGTTGTCGTGACAACCTTGATCGTGATGATTTGGAAAGGCCGCCACGGTGTTGCCGGTTTGATCCGTGGCGGTGACGCCGCATCGGTCACGAATCAAGCGCAACGCATATTCGCCGACATCTGGCACCTACTCGCGATCGCCTATGTCATTGGTGTGGCCGGGTTCGTCACTATTGCTAACCTTGCCGGTCAGCGCGTGGGGGTTGCGGTTGGGGTTGCTAGTTTGTTGATCGCAGTCGCCGTGCCACTGGTCGATGCTGCTATGGGGCGGGCATTGGCCGGCTTCTTTGCCACCCGACAACGGGTCGCTGGTGCGACCGAATCGCAGAACGCGTATGAGCCGATCCTGCGACGTGGTTTGCGTTTTGTTTTAGTACTAATCGCTCTTGTCGTGCTAGTGAGACTTTGGGGCATAAATATTTTCTCCATGGCCGAAACTGGAATAGGTGCCAGGGCGACCCGAACCGTCCTGGATATCGGCCTTACTTTACTTATCGCCTACGTTGGTTGGCAGATCGCCAAAGCAGCCATCGACCGACGCCTGGCCCCCGAGGCAGGCGAAGAGGCGGGACAAGAGAGCGGCGCGGAAGGTGGCGGGGCTGGCTCGCGTGTTAAGACACTTCTACCGCTGTTCCGGCGCTTCCTACAGGCCACCATCGTCGTCATGGTGGTGATGATCGTGTTGTCATCGCTCGGCATGAATATTGGCCCGCTGATTGCTGGCGCGGGCGTGGTTGGTCTGGCTATTGGCTTTGGTGCCCAGACCTTGGTGCGCGATATCGTATCCGGCGTGTTTTTTCTCATCGATGACGCCTTCCGGCTCGATGAATACGTCGATATCGGCAGCGTCAAAGGCCGAGTCGAGAAGATCAACGTACGCTCATTGGTGTTGCGGCACCACCGCGGGCCACTGCATACGGTCCCCTTCGGTGAAATTCAGCATCTCACCAATTACAGTCGAGATTGGGCCATTATGAAGCTTGCGTTTCGGGTGACCTATGACACCGACCTTGATAAGGTAAAGAAGATATTCAAACAGATCGGCACCGAGCTCAT